>JACCDP010044239.1_pt1 | contig 40177 bp, 54 predicted proteins | sample 7445841 | NCBI WGS metagenome assembly JACCDP01 (sample SAMN15323441, study PRJNA562643) | freshwater metagenome | isolation source: river surface water | place: USA:Blue River Watershed | collected 2017-08-17 | reverse complement strand
TCTTCTGGAGAGCCACCAGGGAGTATTGAATCAATGGTATAACGATCAGTATTTTTCTCTTCAAGAACTCCTGTATTATCAATAGATCCTGATCCAATGTAAGTTGCAGGTTTAAATCTTTCACCCGCAGATCCAGAAATATTAAAGAGTCCGAATGGAGTAATAACTGGATAGAGGAATCCATATGAATCAACTTCGTTGGCAGTTGAGGTGATTAATCCATAGTCTTCGGTTTCTGTTACAGAATCACTAACTAATCCATAAGAAGTTGAGAACTCAATATTAGTGTCAATTTGAGTTGAATCAACACCATAGAACTTCGTGATTGCTTCAGTCTTAATTCCAGAGGCAGATATAGATCCTGAACCATCGAAGACAAACTGAATCTTAAGTTCATCAAAGGATGCACCAGAGATTTGGATTGTTCCATAAGGAGTTATGGTTTCTCCAGCAGGATAGAAGATATAATGATAATCTTCTACTTGATCTATGGGTGCAGTAACTAATCCATAGGACTCACTTGTAGTTGCTGCAGATCCAACGGAACCATAATCCTCTGGAGAACTACCAGGAAGAATGGAGTCAATGGTATAACGATCTGTATTCTTCTCTTCAAGAACTCCAGATTTTTCAAAGGATCCAGAACCAATATAGGTAGTGGGTATAAAGGATTCTCCAGCAGATCCAGAAATATTAAAGAGTCCGAATGGAGTAATAACTGGATAGAGGAATCCATATGAATCAACATCAGTTACTACAGAAGTGATTAATCCATAGTCTTCCGATTCATCTACAGAATCACTGACTAATCCATAGGAAGTTGAGAATTCAATATTGGTATCAATTGAATCGGAATCAACACCATAGAACTTAGTGATTGCTTCAGTCTTAATTCCAGAAGCACTGATGGATCCAGAACCATCAAAGACAAACTGAATCTTAAGTTCATCAAAGGATGCACCAGAGATTTGGATTGTTCCATAAGGAGTTATTGTTTCTCCAGCTGGGTAGAAGATGTAGTGATAATCCTCAATCTGATCTATCGAAGCAGTGATGAATCCATAAGATTCGCTTGAAGTTGATGCAGAACCGACAGAACCATAATCCTCTGGAGAACCACCAGGAAGTATAGAATCGATACTATAGCGATCTGTATTCTTCTCTTCAAGAATTCCTGTATTATCAATAGATCCAGAACCAACGTAAGTGGTAGGTACAAAGGATTCTCCTGCAGATCCAGAAATATCAAATAATCCAAATGGAACAATTCTTGGATACAAGAATCCATAAGAATCAACTTCGTTAGCAGTTGAAGTTATAAGTCCATAGTCTTCCGATTCATCTATAGAATCCGCAATTGAACCATAAGAAGTAGAGAACTCAATATTGGTATCAATTGAATCAGAATCAATACCATAGAACTTGGTGATTGCTTCTGCTTTAACTCCAGAAGCAGATATAGATCCTGAACCATCAAAGACAAACTGAATCTTAAGTTCATCAAAGGATGCACCAGAAATTCTAAGAGTTCCATAAGGAGTTATGGTTTCTCCAGCAGGATAGAAGATATAATGATAATCCTCTACTTGATCTACGGGAGCAGTGATTAATCCATAAGACTCGCTTGAAGTTGATGCAGAACCGACAGAACCATAGTCCTCTGGAGAGCCACCAGGAAGAATGGAGTCGATAGTGTAACGATCGGTATTTTCTTCCTTAACAATCCCATCATTATCAATAGATCCAGAACCACGATAAGTAGCAGGTTTAAATCTTTCACCCGCAGATCCAGAAACATTAAAGAGTCCGAATGGAATTACTCTTGGATAGAGGAATCCATATATATCAACCTCATTAGCAGTTGAAGTTATGAGTCCATAATCTTCAGTTTCATCTACGGAATCACTAACCAATCCATAAGAAGTTGAGAATTCAATGTCAGCATCAATTGAGTCTGAATCAATACCATAGAACTTAGTGATCGCTTCACCTTTGACTCCAGAGGCACTAATTGATCCTGATCCACCAAAAAGGAATTGGATTCTAAGTTCATCAAATGATGCACCAGAAATTCTAAGAGTTCCATAAGGAGTTATTGTTTCTCCAGCAGGATAGAAAATATAATGGTAGTCTTCAGTCTGATCTATCGAAGCAGTGATGAATCCATAAGATTCGCTTGAAGTTGACGCAACTCCAACAGAACCATAGTCTTCTGGAGAGCCACCAGGGAGTATTGAATCAATGGTATAACGATCTGTGTTTTCTTCCTTAAGAGTTCCAGATTCATTGACTGATCCAGAACCAGCAAAAGATTGTTTAAAAATAATATTTGTTGCAGATCCAGAAATATTAAAGAGTCCAAATGGAGTGATAACTGGATATAAGAATCCATAAGAATCAACTTCATCAGCAGACGAAATAATTAATCCACAGTCTTCTGTCTCAGTTGCTGCTGATGCGACTAATCCCTGATCAATAGAAGCCTCAAGTGAAGTATCAATTGCAACTGTATCAATACCATAAAAATCAGTTATTGCTTCTCCCTTGATTCCAGAGGCACTAATAAATCCCGAACCAGTAGCAGTTTGTGGAGTAAAACTCTCTGCTCCAGATCCAGAAATTCCAAAAGTCCCATATGGATATACTGTTTCACTATAAAATATAAAGTGATAATCCGTATATTCATTATATGGATCTTGTACTAATCCATAGTCTTCATCTGATGCAAGTAAATTATTATTTCCGTAATCTGTATATTGATTTGCAGGAAGACTATCTGCTACAGATCCGTAATCAGTATATGTGACAGAATCTGTAAGGAATCCATATTGAATATATGGATTTTCTGTTATTAATCCAAAGTTTTCTGGAGATTCTAAGTAAAGTATAGAATCTAATCCATATGTTATTGTCTTACTTGTAGTTCCGTATGAGTATATTGGTGTAGAGATTAAATCATACGATTCAAATTCATCAACTGAACTTGTTATTAAACCATAAGATTCAATAGAAAAAGGATCTCTCAGCCCATATCTAAGGCTTCCATAGTCCTCAGAAGTGTCAACATTTCTTGTTCTATAGTTTAAAACAGATGGTGGATTAGAATCTAACGTTATCTGCCCAGTGGCAGGAGTTGATGTAACGCTAATTAACCCATAATTTTCATAGGGATCAGTACTAGAATTAAAACTAGAAGTGATTAAACCAGAATCTTCAATTAGTTCTACATTTGCTGCAATAGATCCATTATCAAATTGATCAAAAATATCAGGGTATATGAATATGTTCATCGTACTGTACCCCCAGTCAAGTATGGAGATACCGTTCTTTCACTACCATTATCAATTTCAAATACTGTCCCAAACCCAATCCAAGTCAAAACGATACCAAAGAAAACAATCGTGATGTCATTCAGATCAAAATGAGGAACAAATTCTTTACTTACAAAATTATTTTCAGATTTACCTTTCAAAGATCCACAAGATCCACTTGAGGTATATACAAAGGTATTAACTACTTTTACATCTCCTAAGTTTTCTGAGCAAAATAAAACACACCAAATTCCCCCACAGTTAATAATTTCTGTGGGGGAATCTAATATACTCCCATAATTGTCAGAAAACTCTGCCATTTGCCTTCCCTGTTTAATTAAAAAGGGGAGGCTTTTTATGAAGCACTCCCCTCAAAATCAAATAATAATGGGTTTTATATCACTCAAGAGTTACGTTTAGAGTTACTTTAATTTCGTCACCTGGGTTTTGAATGTTGTAAGGACCGTTTGTAAATCTTTCAGCGTAGAAGATGCTATTAAACAGAGTTGCGCTTCCTATTCCCTGGAAAGCAGGAGTTGTATAAAATTCAGTTGCACCAGGAACACTGAATACAGTATAGGTTTGTGCTACTGAAGTAGCTCCTTGTCCAACAGGAGAAGGGGTATTGCCTGAAGCAGGTGCGATATAAAGAACATCGCCAGCATTTAATCTATGAGCTGAAGTCGCTGTGCTGATCTTAGAATATAAGAATCTTACAGTTGATCCAGTTGCAACCTGAATGTTAGCGAGAAGAGGAGAATCAATATAAACTCTATTTGTACTTCTATCAACACCAACAACTCTTGCAGTAGACGCAATACCCACAGTTTGTCCACCCAATGCAAGGTGAGTTACGCCCATTCCAGTTGTAATGTCATCGACATTAATTGTTGAATCAATTGTAAAGTAATCATTTCCAACAACACCAATCGTTGGATTAGTATCGTTACCTTTGTTAACAGCAGTTCCAATTGCAACTGTAGCTGCATCAACAACACCAAGAAGTCCAACAGGGAGATTATGTGCTCTTGCTAGATAGTATCCGTAAATATTACCAGCATTCGTGCTTGAACCAGTGCTACCAGTAAAAGTAAAGGTTTGTTCTGGATAAGTTGCAGTAACTGTAGTTCCTGCAGTTCCAGACTTAACAATTCTCCAACGAGATCCATTCAGAAGAATACCATATGCATTGGTAAAATTCTGGGTAGATTCTGTTCTTGCATTACCTACTAGTGGATATCCAGTAACAGCTGCTGTACCATATCCACAAGATAAAGCTGCGTTGCCGCCTGCATATGGTTCATAATATGCAAATCTGCTAGGGACATCAGTGTCTGAGGGGGTTGTATTTGAAGAATATAATTTCAGAATTAAGTTTCTTGGATTGGTTGAAGCAAGATCGAGAACATGATTATTTGCTCCAATAAGATATCTAAGAGATTCTTCTTCACCAATCGCTGGTACTAAAAGTGCCATCTAAAATTCTCCGTGTCCTTAGGTAACTAGATTTATTTATTATAGTTTTAATTTTAAAGAAATCAAAAATCTTTTTATATTTATGGAATAATCAACATCAAATCTTAAAACATCTCCTGCTCGAAGTGCGGTATCCCAACCCACTAAAGTATCGTCAAAAGCTTTATTTCCACTATTAATTTGTGGTTTGTTTCCTCCACAAATTGAAGTAAATGTTGGATAAGAAGTAAAATCGGATTTAAGTATATCAACTCTAATACTTCCAGTTTCTTCAGAAAATATTTTCCACGACTCTATAATACCACTCACATCGATTGTTAGATTGCCTTTCGTTCCTGATGTCATATCAACATTTCCACTATCAACAATGAAGTTAATAGTTCTTGTTAAATCTGCAGTGGTAACAAGAGCAATGATAAAAATATCATCAGTCGATTGTGGAGCATCTGTAAAGATTATACTGGTTCCAGATACTACATAATCCTCGGATGGTTCAAGAAAAAGATTATTTTTTCCAACTAAAATTTGTTGATCGTTAATAGGTGCATATGTATTTGCACCATCATATAAGGTAAAGGTTTTACCAATACCGTTATAACCAGGAGCGGTTGATAACAAAATATTGGTATATTGTATTGCTTTTGCAGGGATCTGATAGTTAACCCCCAAATCATACTTAGTAGGAGCTCCCAGAGTAACTCTTTTTCTATTCTGGGATACGGTTACATTATATCCTGTCATAAGGTAACCCCAGGGCTTACAAGAACATTGCCTTGAATCACTCTTGTTCTTACGTTAGTTGGGGACGTTAAAGTAATATCATAAACATATCTCCCTTCAGAAATTTGAGAAGTAACCGATCTTCCCATTCCAAGAGTAATTTCCCCAGCAAGTCTATCAACAAAACTAACAGTGAATGGATATGAAGTAGTTGAAGTATAATTTTTTCGCATAAAACATGATGACGCATACCCCGTAAGATTTAAAGGAGTACCGTCATCATTTCGAATAGTAAAATCTACCTCGTAATCTGTTCCCTGTTCTAGAGATAAGTTGATATTAATCGCAGGCATTGTGCGTTTATACTATTTCTTATGAAATATTTATCCAAAACCTTTTGATTCTTTTTTATCTAAAACTTCTACAATTCCTAGCATATCAAGCGGTGCTTGCATCCACTCCAGCTGCACATCTTCATAATGATCAAATATTTTATATTCACCATTTGAGTAAACAAATTTATATCTGTGTCTTTCGTATGGTATATTTGATGTCTGAGTAAAAAGTTTTGTCATTTTGTTTTGAGTTTACTGTCGAATAATAAAGTTGAGGCCAAGTATCACGAATAATTTCTGCAAGTTTATATGGAGTTGTAGATGATATCATATGTCTTGTGTGAGAGACATTATAAACATAAAAAAACCAAAAAGTATAAAACTTATAAGGATGAAGAGCATAAAAAAGGAGTTCTTGTGGAACTCCTTTATTTATTTTTTACAGTGCATTTCCTCTAGGCAGCACCTCTTCTGGGAACACAAAGTTCTCATGAGGTTGATCTACCGGTGCCATCCACGCTCGAAGTCCCTCATTAAGGAGGATGTTCTTTGTATAGAACGTTTCAAACTCCGGATCTTCTGCCGCTCTAATCTCCTGAGATACAAAGTCGTATGCACGAAGGTTAAGAGCAAGACCGATGATGCCAATAGAGGAAGTCCAGAGGCCCATAACTGGAACAAAAAGCATAAAGAAATGCAACCAACGTTTATTGCTAAAAGCAATACCAAAGATCTGAGACCAGTATCTGTTAGCCGTAACCATAGAATACGTCTCTTCCTCTTGAGTCGGTTCAAATGCTTTGAAAGTATTCGATTGTTCACCATCTTCATAAAGTGTGTTTTCTACTGTTGCTCCATGAATCGCACAGAGTAGTGCTCCTCCCAGTATACCAGCAACTCCCATCATATGGAAGGGATTGAGAGTCCAGTTATGGAAACCCTGAAGAAACAGAAGGAACCTGAAGATTGCTGCCACGCCGAAAGAGGGGGCAAAGAACCAGCTGGATTGTCCCAGTGGATACATCAAGAATACAGAAACGAATACCGCAATAGGACCAGAAAATGCAATCGCATTATAAGGACGGATTCCAACTAATCTAGCAATTTCAAATTGCCTGAGCATGAATCCTATAAGAGCGAAGGCTCCGTGGAGTGCCACAAAAGGCCAGAGTCCCCCAAGTTGAATCCAGCGGACGAAATCCCCCTGAGACTCAGGACCCCAAAGTAGAAGAAGAGAATGACCCATAGCGTCAGCAGGAGTTGACACTGCTGCTGTAAGAAAATTGCACCCCTCAAGGTAAGAAGACGCAATCCCGTGGGTGTACCAGCTCGTAGCAAACGTTGTGCCAGTAAGCCAGCCACCAAGCGCAAGATAAGCAGTGGGAAAAAGAAGTAATCCAGACCAACCCACAAAGACAAAGCGATCTCGTTTAAGCCAGTCATCCAAGACATCAAACCATCCTCTCTGTGAAATAGGTTGTGAAAGTGTAGAAGATACCATAGTTTACTTTACCTTACCGTAGATTGAAGTGTCACCATAGTCACGGTGAGTTTTATAACCAACCACAGCACCTTTGGTATTCATCAGTGCAGGCATAAAAACAATTGTGAAGAATACTGCTGGTGCTCCGATAATAAGTGCTCCCGCAATAACATAACCAATTAAGATTTCAACGATTGTGTGATCCATAATAAAACTTTACATTTGAAAGGAAAAAAATAGGGGATCCGAAGACCCCCAATGATTAAGTTTTGACTAACTCAACCGATTGCAGGTGCGGTGAGAGCAACAGGAGTGTTCTCAGCAGCAGCAAGATCAAGAGGGAAGTTATGGGCGTTCCGCTCATGCATCACCTCTAGGCCAAGACCAGCACGGTTAAGAACATCTGCCCAAGTATTGAGCACACGACCCTGAGAGTCAATGATGGACTGGTTGAAGTTGAAACCGTTGAGGTTAAATGCCATAGTGGAAACACCAAGAGCAGTAAACCAAATACCAACTACAGGCCAGGCAGCAAGGAAGAAGTGCAGCGAACGGGAGTTATTGAACGAAGCATATTGGAAAATAAGGCGTCCAAAGTAACCGTGAGCGGCAACAATGTTATAAGTCTCTTCTTCTTGTCCAAACTTGTAACCATAGTTCTGTGACTCATTCTCGGTGGTTTCACGAACCAGCGAGGAAGTAACCAGAGAACCGTGCATCGCACTGAACAGAGAACCACCGAACACACCAGCAACTCCAAGCATATGGAAGGGGTGCATCAGGATGTTGTGCTCTGCCTGGAACACAAGCATGTAGTTGAAGGTGCCGCTGATGCCAAGGGGCATACCATCAGAGAATGAACCTTGTCCAAAAGGATAAACAAGGAACACCGCAGTAGCAGCAGCAACAGGAGCGGAGTAAGCAACACAAATCCAAGGACGCATACCAAGACGATAGGAAAGTTCCCATTCACGTCCCATGTAGCAGAAGATTCCAATAAGGAAGTGGAAAACTACCAACTGGTAAGGACCACCGTTGTAAAGCCATTCGTCAAGAGAGGCAGCTTCCCAGATGGGATAAAAGTGCAAGCCAATGGCGTTGCTTGAAGGAACTACAGCACCAGAAATGATGTTGTTTCCGTACATGAGTGAACCAGCAACAGGTTCACGAATGCCATCGATGTCCACAGGGGGAGCAGCGATGAATGCGACGATGAAACATACAGTTGCAGCGAGCAGTGTAGGAATCATCAGAGTACCGAACCAACCAACATAAAGGCGGTTGTTCGTTGAAGTAACCCACTCGCAGAATTGATCCCAAGTATTAAGTTGTCTTTGTTGTGCAATTGAAGCAGTCATTTTTCGTTAAAGGGTAATTATTTCCAGGGGGTTCTGGATATTACATTATTCCCCACAGCACCCTCCACTGTGGATATGAGAGACGTAATTTATACTCCCCATAGGTCTCGGTTAATGGGAGTTACAAAGATTAAAGAACTGTTACATTCCTTAATCTGTTGATGTATTTATCATAGCATTGTCAGGAAATCCTGTCAATAGGCAAAATGACTCAACTTCAATAAATACTTAAAATTGCTTCTCCCTATATGCCAAGGGAATGGAACACGCCAATTAGGGAGCCATGGAATGCGCCCATTCATAATATACTAAAAGCAATAGATAATCACACTCATGAGTATTTTAAGAGTGGTGATCTTTGGCATTTAGAAAAAGCAAATAATTTAAGAGTATACCTTCACGAACTCAAAACCTGGATTCATCGGCAAGAGGGAAGATGAAAATTAATCTAACTAATCTTATTTTTGTAGTTTGTTTATCTGCAATTGGATTTGTTGGGATTAATTTTATTTCATGCAATTTTATGTTTCCAGGTTCAATCAATGCAGCAAATGCATTAGGAAAACTAAAAAATCCTCCTCCCTTAGATTGCAAAGAATCTGAGAGAAGAGGATATGAAACTTTACTTGCAATCTTAACTACAGTGATTGCCTTAAGAACTAAGGTAGAGGATTAAGAAATCCAGAGTTTTCCTTCTGCTTTTCTTCTTCGTAAAAGTCCAGATTCAACTCTACTACCAGGATTACGATAAAGTTCAAGAGTTTTAGGAACCTTACTCCATTCTCTATTTTTAAGTGCCCTAGTTAGAGTATTAAAATTGGGAGAGCCGTAGAAACCAACACCAAGATTATAAGCAAAAGATAAAAGTGCTCCTTGCTGATTTTCATTCATCTCACTCCAATAAGGAATTTTTTGCAATGAAGGAAGAAATCTATTCTCAAGATCAAAAATTAAAAGTTTATCCGCGTATTCTTGAGTAATTTTTTTTCCAAGTTTGAAAAATTTTCCATCAAAATCTTTTACGCTGCCCCACCCTATAGTAATTGGGAGATATCCTGTTAATGGATCTGGATAAGCGTTTAAATGACATCCCTCAAATTCCTTAATTAAACCAACACCACATTGAGGGATTTTTGATTGTGATGCTGTTGCTACTTTTTTGCAACTTCAAAAATGCGTCCCCACCCATCATTACCTGCCGGACACCATCTACGAGAGAGATCAGATCTCTTGTATACAGCTCCTTTACCATTTGTAACTGCTCCAGTATATCCATCATTAAGACTGCCGTAGGGATCATTTACAACATAATCGCCACCAGAAGTTTTACCAATCACTACAACCATGTGCCCACCAGTAGGAGCAGATAAAGAACCACGGTGGAGGATACCAATAACAACTGGTTTCCCAGCAGCAAGCTCCCGATCAAGATCAGCAAAAGACAACCCGTAACTAAAGTGTGACTTAATACCATAAGATGCCAGAACACGGGTTTGAATAACATGATCTGTCGTATCGCCAATTGCAAATACTTTTTGGACATAAGCATCATCACCCTTTGCCCCCTTAAGTGTGCCAGGTTTAAAGTATTCTAAACACATAGCACAAGCAGATGAGTTGCAGGTACGATCCGCATCTCTATAGTTATCTGTTTGTGGATAAAATGGAACAGTTAAGATATTTGATTTTGGTACTTCTGGTTTTGATCTAAAAATTTTTACCCATTCAGATTCATCTTGAATTAAGTCTTGCGCTTTTACAAGCAAGTCTTTTTCAAATTTTTCCACAGCAGCAACATGCTTTGGATTTTTTTCATCGTAATGCTTAAAAAAGTTATGAAGATCTACTAACATTTATTTGTAGCAACTCTGCGTTATATTTAGTTTTAGTTTACCAAATACCAGGAATCACTTGACCAGTAACAAGATATGCGCCAACAGCAGCGACAAATCCAAGCATTGCCAGACGACCGTTCAGACGTTCTGCTTTTTCAGTAAAAATTTTGTCCATTAGTTTTCTCCTTGATAAGAGTGTTGTTGTTTGAGTTCAGGATTTGGAATTGAGGAAACGACAGGATTCCTCGATTTATTTTTAATCACAATGAAAGCATCATTTTGATAAGATACTGTTCCAAAAGGTTTTGCCCATTTTGGATTTGCGTCAGGATGAGTTGCAGTTCCTGTAACTGCAACTCCGCCGATTTCAACAGCAATCTCATCATCAGCATTCCATTCAAGATTTTGAAGAGCAATAGAAAGTTTTCCTAACCAACTGCCCGTAGACATCACAGATTCTTCAGGTTCAAGATTTCCAAGCATCAATAAGTTTCAGCAAGTTTCTCCACAGCATAACCCAAAGTCACAAAAAAAGCAACAGTGGTTACTGTCCAAATAATCTCAGTCATCAGAAGATTCCGAAGAAGAGTTTGCCAGTGATAGCATAAGAAATAAAGCCAGCAATAATGCCGACCATTGCCCAGCGTCCATTGTATTTTTCCTTTACTTGGTTAGGCGTATCCATTCCGTAGTTTTCATAGTACATGGTGGGTTCATTTGCCCACATGTTCTGCTGTCCATGCTCATTAGTTGTTACAGTCATTATCTTTTGTAAAGATTTACAACAGTATTATATAGCAAAAAGAAAGGGGGCGTCAAGCCCCCTTAGTATGAATATTTTCAGTTAATCTATCAGAACTTGAAACCAAGTCCAGTGGTGAAGACTGGGGAATAAGTTCCATTGGTAGCACCATAGCTGTTAGCAGCATTAGTGGTGGGGAACTTCAGATCAGCAAAACCAACCAGAGAGTTGGTGATACGTCCTTCAACACCCAGAGCAAGAACAACTTGTCCACGATTTCCAACTGCCGACTGATAGTTGGCATCAGTATTATTTACGAAAGGAATCTGATATCCAACACCAGTGTAGATGTTAGCACGGCTCACACCAGACTTAGCACGGGAAACGCTCCAATCATAAGAAACAAGAGCACCACCAGCGGCTCCAATCTGTCCAGCAGGACTGCCTACAAAGTTTGCATAAGGACGAACCGAAACGGCATTCAGATTAGTGAAGTTCTTCACAGCATAACGTGCTTGGACAGTAGCACCAGAAATAGTACGCTGAGCACCATATCCATTACCAGCAACACCTTGCTGATTGAGAAGAACACCTGCACCCAAATAGTTGCCAACGCCCTGTGCTTTCTGAGCAGCAGCAACTTCGAGAGCAGTCACACGCTTGTTGGTAGCAGCAATCTCACGGGAGAACTCAGCACGAAGAGCAGAAGCAAGGCGAGCATCTGCTTCAGTGTAGAAGGTAGTAATGCTGTCAAGGCAAGCATTAGTAAGAGCAGCAAGTTCAGCACGAGTAGCAGATTGTCCAGGTTGGAAAGTACCATTAGGATAACCAGCAACACAACCGTAACGTGAAATCAGATTTGAGATTGCCTGATAAGACCACTCAGTGGGTTGAACATCTTTCAGTTGAGAAACACTAGTAACTTGTGCCATAGCTGGAACTGAAGTCGAAGCAACAACAGCAGCGGCAATAATTGAGCGAGTAATCATAAATTTTTGTTTTAGTACTAAACGACATTTAAATGTTAAGAATTACAACAGAATTCTTAAGTACTTATTTAGTATAATTTGTTTCTGTTTTTTTGTCAATAGGTTTCGCCCAAATCAATTTGAACGCTAGGAAGCATTGTAACAACTTTCCCTTTATACTCTGGACGTAAAGATTGAATAATATAATCCTTAAAATTGTGAGCAAGAATAATCAAATAATCTGGTTGATCTTCATATAGTTTATTTCGCGGAACCACTTCAAATCCAGTTCCTGGTACAAACATTCCTTGTTTATTTTTTGTATCATCAACAACATATGCATTAGGAAAGTTCTTTGTACTAATGCCAAGAGCATTTAGATATACACAACCCTTGGCAGCAGCACCAAAGAAAGCAATTTTACCATCTAAATTTTCAATCCATTTTTTATCTTTTACAATTTTCTTATGCATTTTATCTGCTGCTGCAAAAAAATTAAAATTCTTTTCTGCTTTTAAATATTCATCAGCAGCTCCTGTTGGATTAGAATACTTTTTATGTGCAATCCAAAGACGTAAAGTTCCTCCATGAATTGTTTGTTCTTCAGTATTAATAATTCGCAAACCATACTTATCAAAAAGTTTGACGAGAGGGGTTACCAACCAATAGTAAAAGTGTTCGTGATAGAATTGATCAAATTGGAGTGTTTCAAATGTCCTCAATGTATAAGGAAATTCAAGAATCCACACTCCATGCGAAGCAAGATGTTTTGAAACTGCTGCTAGAAATTTTTCTACCCCTGGCGTATGCTGAAAAACATTCGTAGATGTGATAATATCAGCTTTTGGAAGATCCAATTCTTCGTTGAAATAATCATTCACGTATTCAATACCTGCTTCCAAATTTTCTTCTCTGAATGAGGAAGAAGCATCAACATTAATTAACTTAATTGGATCGGTAGATTGTGATCTAAATGCTTTCAATAGAGTTCCATCATTTCCGCCAACATCAATAACAGTATCGTGCTTTAAATGCTTAATACTATGCCACATCTTTTGGCAATGGTACACATATGGCTTGTTCACTGCAGAATGATATAAGTATTTCATATACAATTCTTCAGAAGGAATTGCCAAATCTAATTGAATTTTTAAGTTTTCATCAATTACAGAACTCATTGGATATTGTTTAGCATCCAATGATTCCTGTTTTGTTGGAAAAAGATTATTAACTAATGGTTGAAATCCTAGATCTAATAATTTATTCATTACTCTGTCCTTGCTGTGAATTATTTTCTGCTTCAACCATTCTTCCAAGATACGGATCATATTGCATGAATTCACGAATATCTATTTTTGCCCCATTTTGCTCCCAGAATTGAGATTGTGCGTTGAAGTTTCCCTTATGAAAAATATCAATGTGCTCTGGATGAATGGAGGATCCTAATTCTGTTTTATAAAGAAGAAGAGGAATCGCATAGGTGTTACCAGAATTGTAAATTAAATCATCAGCAACTGGACGAGGTTTGACTCCGTTATCAAGTTTATATTTTTCTCCCCTAATGTGATGCTTTAAAAGTTTTTCAGCATGATGCCTATTGATCAAATAACAGGCAGTAGAAAAATCATTTACAAATCTTTTATGAAGTTTGACATGAATATTTCCAGTACTAATAACAGCAATTTGCACCACATCCCAATCATAGGGAATGTTGGCATAAAAATCATCCCAAGTAAAATTCCAATACTTAACTACGTCCAAATTACAATCATCCTCCATGAGGACTGCATATGGACTATCAGAGGTTTCCATCCAATGTTTAATGGCTTTCAAATGAGAAGTTACGCAACCAACCTCACCAGAAGTCATCATTTCTGGGTATCTACCAGAAATAATACTACTAAGATCATCTTCTCTACCATCATAAGCTGAAATGCGAGTATAGTTTTTAATTTCCCAATACTCGAATTGAGATTCCATATACTCTTTTCTTTCTGGTTGTCCATCTAGATTCAAATAATAGATTGGACCTATATTTTTTAACTTATATGTAGATTTGTTTTTATCTAATAATTCATTCATAGTTCAATCCAAAATACTTCTTCGCAAGGAATTCCAAAGATAATTCTATCATCAACTTGAGATTTTACATAATCCTCAACGACGTATACTTTATAACCACGATTTAAAAGATCTAAACACAATCTATATTGTTGACTTTCTGTAAGAATATCTGTTCCCTCTTTGTAAGAAATATAATGGAAACAGAAAGGAAGATTTCTCTCGTTTTTCTTTACAAAATATTCCAATAAAAATTTCGCATGTTCATCATTGAAATTATCAGTAGTCATTCCAAGATTGTATTCTAATCCAAGTTTTTTTGCATATGCTGCAAAAGAACGATTGTCTCTTGGCAAGCAAGGTCCGCCGAACCCATAACCATATTTCAAATATTTTGATCCGACTCTAGTATCATCACCAATTGCAGTAAGAACGTCTTGAATTTCATTCTCCAATCCAGCAAGAGTCATTACTTCACCAACCATATTTGCATAGCTGATTTTAGTTGTTAAGTAACAATTAACTGCAAGTTTCACCAACTCGGCAGCAGTTGTTGACATAATGCTAACTTTGGGAGTAGTTTCTTGAATTTTTACATAAAGTTCACACAATTCATCATAAACTTCCCCCCTCTTACCACCAATCAAAACCATATCGGCTCTCCTCAAATCTCTAATGATGGATCCTTGAGCGATGAATTCTGGATTATAAAAAACGTCCCACCCATACTTTTGCAACTTTTCTTGGAATTGAGCACAATCTCCAGGATTAGTTGTACATCCAACAACAAACGACTTATTTTTTATACCCGAATTAATAATATCATTTACTACTTCCCAAACAGCAGAAACATCATAATCTCCAGAGGGCAGAGATGGTGTTGCTACCAAAGTGTAAATGATATCACATTCTCTAATAACTTCAAGATTACTTACAGTTGCTGTTAAGTTATTTGATTTTGATAGTAATTCTTGAACTTCTGGTTCATTAGTTACAATTAACTTCTGATTTAGATCTTGAACATAGGTTTCACGAATATCTGATACCAATACATTGTATCCAGCCTGTTCGCATAAAAGAGCAAAGCAAATACCTAATCTGCCCGCTCCAATAATTCCAATTTTCATAGTTTAAACGTAGGGATAGGTGTCATTTTATGTTTGTTTTGGGTGTTAAATTTTTGATATTGGCGAATTGCGATCTTCTGCTCTTCAGTAAATTTTTCACCTTTCCACATATTTAAAGATGTTGGATTCTTTTCATATTGAAACATCTGAGATTCCATCACCCACTCAAGCATTTCGTAAGATGCTCCAATTTGAGATTCATCCGTTCGACTGTCTTCCCAGAGTCCATCAGTGGGAGGTGCGTCAATAATACGTTGATCTACACCAAGATGTCTTCCAAGTTCCCATACTTCAGTTTTATAAAGATCGGCAATTGGAGCAATATCAACTCCACCGTCACCATATTTAGTATAAAATCCTACACCATAATCTTCAACTTTATTACCAGTTCCAACAACAATACCACCAACAGTTCCCGCAACTTGGTAAAGTGTTACCATACGAATACGTGATTTTGTATTCGCATTTGCCAGATTGTTAGAAGTAAATTCACCTTCTCCCGTCCAAAAATCAAAAGATTTTAGAAGTTGATCGTAAGTTAAAGTCAAATCAATTCTGATTTTAGTAACATTATCATATTCCTTTTCTAAAAAAGTAGAATGTGAATCTGAGAGATCGTCATTCTTTGCACTAGAATGTAATGGCATTGAAAGAACGTATGTTGGCAGTCCAGTTTCTGCACAAAGAGTAGAAACTACAGCAGAATCAATTCCACCAGATACTCCAACGACTAGAGATTTAATGTTATTTTCTTTTACATACTCACTAATCCAAGTCGTGATTCGGGTTTTTAATTCTTCATAATTTGTAATTCTGTTCATAACACTATCCAATCGGGGCAATAAAGATCTTTTGTATTTTTATCAGAATATGCAGGACCAAACCACATCTTTGGTGCGATTACTTTTTTATTGGGATTTGATATTAACCATGCACCCCACCAGCTCATTGAACTATTGGCAATAATAGCATGAGAACACAATGACATCAAGCATAAATCTGCATATGGAGTATAAGATCCATCAGAGTATTTGTCTGTAGGTTTTGATACTAAAAATCTGTCACCACAAAAAAATTCTTGTTCTTCTACCCACTCAGGGGAATCTGAAAATACAACGACTGGTTGTTCATCATCAAATTCGGCAAGTGCTCTCTCATAATATTCAAGAGGTTGAACTGGATGTTGATCCCCACATTGAGTATAACTCCACTTAAATCCACGAGGATCAACAAGATTAGGATCGCCTCGACGAACATGAAGCATGATTGGTTCTTGTCCATCAAGGGAACTCATCATTTCTTTACATGGATCTAAGTGTCCATCATGAAATGTAAAGTCTTTGCGGATCTCATCAGAAATATGTTTAAAGTATTTTTCAGATTGAAAAAATCCATTCAAACTTACATTATCTGGACATTGATCAAAAAGTTCTTCATCAAAATGAAAAAATCTTTCTTGGACATATTGATAGTATTCAATAAAATTCAGATTTTCTTCTTTGACAGAATCTAATTTAAAGCAATAATGAAGACTATAATTTTCAATTCCTGTTCTATTGAATGGAGGAATACACCAATCATACCCATGCTTAGCAGCGATTCCTCTTAAAGCTGCATATTCAAACATCTGGTTTCCAAGTCTCCCCAGATTTCCAATTTGATTAAACGCTAACATATTTTTTCAGATACTCTTGATTTGAATAATACTCAATTAATTCTTCCTTATTCATCCTGGAAAGTTTCAACCATTCGTAATGGTTGGATTCCATATGTGGATTATGTGTCCAAGAATTTTCACTTCTTGCATGTTCTAAATGATATACAAAATCTTGCACTCTTCCTACATTATATCCCAAAGTTACAAATCTGTAAAATCTTTCTTTATCTTCTGGAGCATAAGCAACAAAGTTTTCATTTTCCATAAAACCATCAATATAAACTTGACGATTAAAAAATTGTGCCCATCCAAAGTCTGAGGTATGAATGTTTGATTTCTCATCAAGCACAGAATAATCACCAGTTTCTAAAAACTTAGAGGCAGTATCATCATCTGCATCAACTTGTTTCTGATAATTTCCCTGTCCATAGGGGTATATTACATCATATGTTTTATCTAAAATTCCACTGTATGCTGTGAGGTAAGAATCAATTGGAAGAATAACATCACAATCATAATTCACAACAACTTCAGTTTTAGATTCAAAAAGCATTTCATTTAAAATTTTCTGACGATGAAATGCAGGATCTTCACTCCACTCAAAGATGTGATTAATGTTTACTTCGACATCAAGAATTTCTTTTAAAATGGGAATGACATGCTTAGAAATGTTTGATTCCTTATCAACTTCTTTAATAATGATGTTTGTATCAAAATTTTCTAGAAGAAAAGCAGTGCTTGTAACAACGTTCCTAAGCCTATCTTCGGTTTCAACTCTAACTGGAATAATGAAAGTTGCTCTTGTTAAATCATGCCTCATCTGGATACCTCCTCAATTCATAAAAGTCTGCATGTTTTTGTTGCAGGTAATTGATTTCCTGACTATTTACCAACCATTTTCTACCATCAATCCCTTCGATCATTACATCATAATCAATTCCACTTGCACTTGTTCTTGCTTCATGTTCGCGGTTAGCAATTAAAATATCAGGAATGATGTATGGCAATCCATTTTCCACTCTCATTCTATGATAAAACTCAGTATCAACCAAAAGTTTTAATTTACGATCCAAATACATTTTGGATTCGTTTAAAAATGCAACACAGGATGGACTACCCAATAAATTGTTACCCTCAAGCAACATCTCTGCCCACTCAGGGACACAATCTCTATGAGTTTCTACTCCGTCTGTTGTGTGAGTAAATCCATGGAACAACCATTTACACCCACTTTCATCAAAGGCATTTTTGATCTTTTCAAGTGCAGCATCGTCAACAAATAAATCATCTTGCATGATTAACTTGACAATCCTTCCCTCAGCATTTTCAATTACACAATTAATGTTTGAAGCTTGATATCCTCTATCATTTGGGTTCTTCATATAAGTAATAGAAAATTCTTCACTATTCTTTTCACAGAAGTCGTGAATTTCATCATCTTTACTATGATCAGAAATTACAATTTCAAAGTCTTGAAATGTTTGCTTTCTAAGTCCATTAAATATTTCTGTTAGATACCTTACACCCTCTCCCCTAAATTCATAGGTTGGAATACATACTGAAATTTCACTCATGGTGCTACAACTCCAACCTCTCTCGCTTCTGCTGTAGTAGAAGGACAATCAGAAAAATCTACCTCAAGATACTTCCAACGATCAACAAACACATCTCTTGGATCTTGTCCATCTGGACCGAACCACATTGTAGGTCCAATAACATTGTCATGTCCAGCTAACCAAGCACCCCACCAAGAGAATGTAGAATTTGCCATGATGCTATGAGAACACATCGACATCATACACATATCGGTGATGTTGTCTCCACCTTCTGAAATTAAGAATCTGTCGGCGGAAAATATTGGTTGCTGAGAGCACCACTCAGGATCATCAGAAAAAACGAGAACTGGAAGATCTGAATCAAAGTGGGATAATGCTTCTTCATAATATGACATGGGAAGTAGAGCATGATACGTAGGTTTGATCAAATGATCAGTGCGACGAACATGCAGAGATATTGCTTTTCCATCAGGAACAATTCCATCAAAAATTTCTTTGCACATATTCCAAACTTCATCACGCCAAGCAAAATCCTCACGAATTTCTTGTTCAATATGTTTGAAATATTTTTCAGATTGAAAATACCCATAAAGATTGATGTTATCTTCACAGTTATCAAACAAGTCTTGATCAAAAGTAAAACTTGCTTCTTCACGATATGGAGCAGGAAAAAGGTTAACTGCCTTCACTGAAGGAAGTTGAAATGCCATGAAAAGTTTATGTTGATTTTCTTCATCAGTAAACTCATCATCCGAAGCAGGACCTGGCGGAATACACCAGTCGTATCCATGCTTAGCAGCAATCCCTCTTGTTGCTGCATACTGGAACATCTGATTTCCAAAGCGTCCGTTTCTACCTAAGTGATTGTGTCCGATCATAATTTTCAAATACTAATTTGTTTTGTTTTTTTCCAAAATACAGATGCTGGATGAAATCCACTTTCGCAGGGAACTGGTTGGCACAATTTCATCTCATCATCTATATCATATTTTTCCCTAAAATCATCAACAGCTTTCGTGCATCCGATGACTCCAGAATAATCATCAACTATACAATATCCACCAATTTCCAATTTATGGTATAAGTGCTTCAAAGAATCCATAGTAGATTCATACATGTCACCATCCAATCTTAGCACAGATATTTTTTCTATGTCACACTCTGGAAGGCTATCTTTAAAAAATCCTTCTACAAAAACTACACTCTCGTCTATCGGTCCAAAAATTTCAAAATTTTGTTTTACTTTTTCTGATGACACAGCAAGTTCTGAATGTGTCCAATGAATATCACCTTCATCTTGTGGGTATAATTCAATATTTGGTTGAGGAAGACCTTGAAAAGAATCAGCAACATAGACTTTTCTCTTCTCACCAAGTTCTTTCAGAACATAATATGCATAGATGCAAGCACCGCCTCTCCATACACCACATTCAATAAAATCACCTTCAACTTTATTATCAACAACATCACGAATACAATATTCAATGTTATCAAGTAACTCTGGTGTTAACATCGTCAACCTAGTACTAGGATTATAGTTGTCAACTATTCTATCTCGTGTTTGTTGTAATGACATTTTTTTTCTAAGTTAAAGAACTGTTCCTGCAGGTAGATGATAATGAAATCCAAATGGAGTAATACCTTGTGTTTCGGGGAGAGGTTTTTCGTGAGAGAATCTAGCGGCAACTTCAATGGGAGCAATTTTACATCCAAGTGCTTCATAAATGTGACGATTATGTACACAAATAATCCCATCTTCTGAGGTGAACCCAACATTCATATGCTTATAAAAGTCTCCCCAATTTACATCAAAGTGAACATAAGCTCTTTTGGGAACATCAAGAAGTTTTTTACTGCGAAAAGAAAATCCACCATTACCAACACGATGTCCTTTACCCCATGGATCCAAATAAGCATCAGGAGCAATCATCCAAGGGGCTCCAATATAATCATAATTAAACCAATCATCATCCCACTTATCAGGATTAATTACGAAACCGTCAGGTTGCACAAGTAGACAATAATCAGTGTCAATATGTTGAGAGAGATTATAGATGCAATAATAGTTGTAATCATGGATGGATCTAATTTCATAAAGTGCTTTTGAAAATTCTATTCCTTCAGGAATATTTCCAGGATCTTCATGAGTAATAAATTTCACCTTTCCAAAATTAATTTCCTTCATACTATGCTGAAGAGCAAAAAGTGCTCCAGGAACATTATTAGATGATAGACAAAATAGTGTTACATTAGGTAGATTAATCATAAGTCACCTTGATAGATATCTGAAATTACTTTATAGTCTTCCCATTCTACCCTACATTGATCGGGGGTGAAAAGATTTCCTTCCCTATCCATATAATGGTTAGGATAACTATATATGCTTGATCCAAGAGACCACCATCCCTGAGAGCGATTGTGATCAAACCAGTATTTGGGCGCAATACAATATTCTAAAGTATCACTTGTCCACAAAGGCCAACATGCGAAGGTGGATGCTCCACAAATAACATGCCTAGCATTTTTAATTGCAACATAATCCCAAGCGACACTTTCGTGATAAGCAGGATACTCTGGCAATATTGTATTTGCAGTCTTTACATCCTCGGTTACGATTGCAAATTCCATGTTTGGATTATAATCAATCATTGCTTTAATAGCATTATCATAATAAGATCTTGACAACCAACATCCAGCATTGCCAATCATATCACTACCGCGAAAATTTATAATACAAACATTTTCACCATTGGTATCATAATGATCATATTCGGGTTTGATTTTTAACCATTTTTTTACCAGATCAATCTCATCATAAAAATACTCTTCTGATTGAAAACTTCCATCAATTTTTGTATTGTCTGGAATTTTAAAAAGATTTTTGTCTGTCAGACGAATATCAGTTTGTAGATATGGATCTGTATGAAGTCCATGACGATACTCCCTATAATAGTTTATGATGCCATTTGGTAATGAATCTGGAGGTCCACCTGGAGGACTATACCCCCCGATAACCTCTTCCCCCAGATCCAAATCCATGAAATAAACACCTTTATCGTTAAATCTCCTGTCTCCAAAATTTTCCAGTCCAGTAAACCCATAATCAAACCCTCTCTTATGTGCGATCATTCTTGTCACAACATAAGCAAAGAGTTGATTACCAAATCCCTGTCCATGATAAAACTCAGTGATAACCATACTACTTAATAAAGTTAGTAACTACTTGATCAATGTAGTTGATCATAGGCTCACTAATTGTTGGAGAGCATCCTAAGAAAAATACTTTATCTAAAACTTGATTTGCCTTTGGATATTTTAATGCATCATCAAGATGCGAGTATCCTGGATGAAGAAGAATGTTGCCTGCAAAGTAATTACGGGTTTGAATTTTGTTTTTTTCCAAATAGGAGACTAAAGATTCCTTCAGCTCTTTAGTATCACAAACTGTAGGAACTCCAAACCAACTTGTTTCTGCTTGAGGAAGTTCATTTACAACGCGAACACCAGGAATCTTTTCAAGAATAGATTGAATTGCTTCCTTGTTTTTTCTACGAAGTTTATGAATATCTTCAAACTTTGTTAGTTGAACAGATCCCACACCACCTTGCAAGTCTAGTGGTTTGAGATTATATCCCATGTTGGAAAAAATGTATTTGTGATCAACGATTCCATCATAATCTTTCAACCAACGATCAAAACGCTTACCGCAGGTTCCACAAGACAAAAGATTCTGTGCTCCTACGCAATAGCAATCACGTCCCCACCAAGCAAAACTACGAGCAAGATCAACGATTTCCTTTTCATTAGATGAAACCATGCCACCTTCAATAGTGCAAAGGTGATGTGCAGGATAAAAAGAGCATGATGCAGCAACTGCATAATCAGTCAGGTAATTTCCATTCCACTTACTGCCCAGACTGTCACAATTGTCTGCAATAACAGCAATACTCTTTCTCCGACAAAGATCTACAAACTTTCCAATTTCATATGGATTGCCAAGAACAGGCGAAGAAATAGCTGCTACTGTTCGACTTGTAATTTTCTTTTCAATCTGCTCCAAATCCCAATTAAGATCATCCCAATTAATATCTACAAAAACTGGTTTGAGTCCGTTTTGAACTATTGGAGCAATAGTGGTAGCAAATCCACAGGCACAAACGATAATTTCATCGCCGTCTTTCCAACCAAAGTGTTTTTTAAGTGCAGCAAACATTACAAGGTTAGCAGAACTCCCAGAGTTCACCATTACAGAATGTTTGAAATTAAATTTCTTTGAGAATTCACGCTCAAATTTATGCACTTTTTCACCAGAAGAAAGCCACTTGCCCATTGTGACTGAATGAATGATTTCAATAATTTCACCATCATCCCAATAAGGTCCAGAGTAATAAACAGAATCTGTTTCTGGATTGAAGTTTTTCTTGTTTGCAATAAAAGGAAAAATATTATCTTCTATTTCTTTGGAGGACTCTAGAAATTTTTCAATTAATTGATACATACTTGCACTTTAATTTACTACTAACATAACACATTTTTTAATCTCAGTCAAGGTGCTGAATTTGTATGCATAGCATACTGAGTTTTACTTTTTAACATCGCACGATGAACATTATTATACATTAGATAATCTGCAATTCTATTTTCAAAAGCACCTCTACCACCATATGGGGCAACTGCTTGAATATGATTCGTTCCGAAACATTCAGAATAGTTAATTGATTTTAATTTTTCAACATGTCCCAAAAAAACGCCATCCCAAAAAGTTGCACTACACCAAAAATTTTCAAGCTCTTGTTCTGGACTAAATCCAGGAATATTAACTTGTTCCCACTCTCCTTGGCAGGTTATTCCTTTACCATGTATTTGTTCAGATTCCCATTGAGTAAAAGATGGATATCCATAAATGCTCCAATCTTTTTCTGTAGGTAAACTCGTAACAATATACCCATTGTCTTTTTCTAAAAGACAAATTGACTTTTCAAAAAAACTATCCTCAACACAAATATCCACACAACAATCAGAACTAACGTTAAAAAAGTATGGTGTAGTGCAAGTGTGAATATTTACAAAATAAGGAACGGTATAATTATATCCAACTTCTCCTTCTTTTGTATTTAAATTGAAAATATCAATTACCTTATCTGCATAATCACTAACATAAATTAGTTCTACCTCATTTGGATCGTAAAGATCATTTAAAATATCTTCAAATTCTTGAGTCGAACTTAAATTGTTGATTAGCAATCTTTTCTTAGTAATATATTTACTTTTAAAATTTCTAAACCAAGGATTTTCTTTTAGATGAAACCTAAAATTTCCTTCATATAAAATTGTAGTTAATGTAATCATTCTCTTTCAACCAAATCTTCTGTCCAAATAAAGTATAAAAATCTTTCGCACAAATAAGATTCTCCAGAAGTCCTAACATAAGGTGGATTAGGCACATATGATACAATATCTCTAAGTTTCTGATAAAAACTTTTACTATATTTTAAAATATTTTCTTTCGGCACAGCGTAATTCCCGCCAGGAGCAAATTGAATTACACTTCTTTTCGGTGGATTTACGAAAAAAGCATCAGAGATTTCATGAAAATCTCCAAAGTATCTAGTTTCAACATCAGTGTTATGGTAAAAGTTGGCATATTGCACAGGTTGTACAAATGTTTCATCTTCGCCAACTAAAGACGTTGGATGATACCTATCAATCGGCAAGAAGCGATCAGTTTGCAAAGCTTCTATAAATTTTTCCCTTGTTGTATAATAAAACTCATCAATCTCATATTTCTCTCCTGGTTTAGGATGATTGTGAGTTTGATCCTTTTTCCTGGAAAACAGATTTCCCTTAATGAAAATACTCATATCAGGGAGATTTTCATAGTTTTCAATTATGAATCGAAATATATCATAAATGTTTTCGCCAACATTTGGACTTTTAATATATTCACCTAAATGAGAAAAATCTTCTCCGTACTCATCAGGAGTTCTAGAATAAATTACAGTATTCTCGGGCGAAATCCCATATTCATACGTCGTCTTTAACCAGTCAAGATCGGTACAGTAATTTGATACTACCAGTTTTCTATTTTTCATTTTTAAGCATTTGCAAGTGAAAGAATTTTTTCAGAGTATTCTTTTCTAACAGCAACCAGATTGCACCCGCTTGCCTCCACCATATGTTGTCTAATAGTTTGATATACTTCTTCGTTAAGTGATGTCAGAAGTTTATCATTTTGAGAATAATAAGGATGCTCTGGAGAAACTCTAAGAAGGTAAAGATCAAAAATATTCTTATCAAACCACCCAACATAATCTTCTGGAGAGATTTTTCTATCCAACATCGTAGAAGCAAACTCAAATTGAATTACTTTTGTACCGTTATTTAAAATTTCTTTTCCTCCATTAAAACAATCTATCTCCATCCCTTCAATATCTACTTTCAAAAAGTCAATATCTTTAATATTTTTTTCTTTACAGTATCCATCCAATGTCTTAATGGGGAATACCATTCCAACATCTTGAGATGTGGTATGAACTGTTCTAAAAACAAAAGATTGTGTATTTGGATAATATGCCAATTCCCCTTCTTGTTCACCCAAACCAAAGGTATTGAAGTAGATTTCATTTTCAATGTCATCAGGAGCCTCAAGTTCTTCAAGTTGCTTATAACAACTCAAAACAAAGTTTGGATCTGGTTCAAACATATGAAATTCTCTAGACTTATCAAAAGAATTTTTTAGATAATCAATATCATCTCGCAATCCAATATCAAACACAACAGAAATATCTTCCTTGATTCTATTAAAGAATTCAATTTCGATAGAATTAAATGGTGAAAATGGCATAATTTAAATTAAACTATTAGATACAATTTTATTATAAAAGTTGGATAAAATCAACTCTTCATGATTCATATGTTTTGCTTTTTGATACAGATCATCATTAGCAAGTAATAATTCTACAGTAATGTCGGAATAACTATCGACAAAAAGAACAGGATAGTCTTTGAATAGAACTTCAAGATAAGGATGACGTTTCATTACAGGGACTTTCTTCATATAAAGAACTTCCCAATTACGATGACAATCTATGGCATTTCCTCTCGGACAAAGCATAAATTTACATTTTTTTAATTTTGATAAAAATTCTCCATATTCCACTCTCTGTCCATCTACTATTGTCCAATCCTTATTTACGAACAAAGATTTAGTACCGATTCTATCAGGATGAGAACTCTCATTATGACTGACATATAGCAAATTAAGATCGGAAGGATCTTCGAGTAGCATGTGCTGTTTGATAGTTTCAATTCTATCATCCTGAGGAGTCATTCTTCTCTGAAGTCCATAAGGAGCTGGAACTACCTTACCCCCATGAGAAATAGCATTCACTGCAGAGATGCACAAAACATTCTCAGGAATAGCATAGAAAATATAATCATCAATTGGAGTGTCTTCTAAATTTGTAAAAATAATAAACCTCATCTCTGGAAAATTTTTACACAAATAAAGTAAATCATTTTTTGCATGAAGTGAATCTATATAAGGGCGATCAGAATCACTTACCTCAACAATATGTCTTTTATATAAACGAATATTATCAATAAACAAAGTCATATAATCACGACTTTTCTTCACTTCAAATAACTTGGAAACAAACTCAACATTTGTAAGATTTGCTTCTTTCATAAAAGAAGTGTAAATATTTCCCCATTGTCCAGACTGATCTCCAAAGGAATAATCACAAAGATTGGAGAGAGATACTCCTTCTATCAATTCCATGGCTTGATTAACTGTGAATATTTTTCTTGATTGTTGAAAATATATTCAGGATAAGAATTATCGATGGGAACCACCTGTAAGCGATTTGAACGTCCAATAGGATCCAAACCCTGCTCTATTCTTTGCTCCATATTATCAATGTTAGAGGAGATATTGTTTTCAGTATGCTCATAAGAAGCAAGTTTTAAACGAACGTTATCAGCATCACCAAGGAAACTAAAATGCCAACCTGCATTTTCAATTTGATATGCTTCTCTCCAATTAGTACGAAGTCGATCTACAGTAGTAGTCTTAAGGTGTTTAAATGTGCAGAGTCGTGTACCTTTCCAATTTTCTTCATACAAATAATTCAACTTAAAGTAGAAAGCTCTTTGTAAAGAAACATAGTTGTGGACAGGATCAAACCAATCCAGATCCTCTATCACATATGGATTAATAATTTCATCCGCATCACTTGTCAGTACAATGTCTTCGTCCTGCACACCCGCTTTTAGAAGTCCATATGCACTGCATTCACGATTGTACACCGCTCTTTGAAAACGGATAGGCAAATCAATGTATTTCGTTCCACTTTCATCGGTTGTGCTGTAATCAGTATGAAATGGTTTTTTTGTTAGGTACTGACTAAAATCATTTGGAATTTCTTCAGTTACATTATGAATAATCTTATCATTAAATTTACCAAACCTATCCTTATTTTCCTGATAGTAGAGTGGCTTTTCGTTTCCACTGACAGTGAATGGAGATTCTGTAAGAACAAAATAATCCACAACATCACTAAGGATGTTTAAACGAAGATCCAACAAATCCAACTCATTAAAGAAAATAAACGAATCAAATATTTTCATATATCAACTCTTGTAAATAACTTCCAGACAACGCTTTTCACTATCATCGGTAAATCCACCTTCAATATAAGGAGTTAATCTATCCATATCAACTACCGTAGGATCAACCCACCAATCTTCAAAAGGATCTCCACCAACATTTGAAACATTCTTTGCAATCATTACATACCCAAGAGACTCTAACAGATCAATCTGTTCTTGTTGAACATGCATGTCTTGACCAATGTAAATTGCAGTTTCAAAACAAATTACAGAAAATCTGTAATCGCTATGCGGAATTGCCTTGAGGGCATCCAAAGTTTGTTGTGCGGGTTCAATATCAACTTGAAGAAAATCAATCTGATTAGGAAACTTATAATCAACTAAAAGTTGAGCATAGTCTGCTTTTGTTGCATCTTCACACAAGCAAGGATTTTTTCTTTTGGATACGTACCGGTTCCATCCAGGTTCTAGCCACTCAAAAGCAAGTCCTGTCCAATCATATTGAGATTCTAGGAGATATGTATTGTTTATTCCAATGCCATCATCACCACCAATTTCAAGATAGGTTCCATTTCTTTTACCATCAAGAACACTTAAAGTAAAAATATCTTGAAGAGATTGTGAGTAATTTTGCTCAATTGTCTCTGCAGTATTAAATTTAACTCTAAGGTTTTCGTAGTTTTCTTTAAAATATGTGTTGGGGTTTACATACTCAGGATTTACCATCAGTTTCTCCAATAATCGTAAATGTCTTTTGTAACTTCATAATCCATTTTCTTAACCTTTCTATTTGGTTGAGTCATTGCCCAAACAAAAACGCTTTCTATTAAATCAGAAAGATTAGTTTCATCCTTAAATTCTAACATGTTTTTTGCCTTTGTGTGATCACAATAAGCATGTTTAACTTCATGTCTTGGTTCACCATGTTCAATCGGAACTTCATATCCATACTTCTTGGCAATAGATTGAACAGTTTCAGCAACTTCATTCAATGAAAAATATTTGTCGGCACCAATGTTAAAGGTTTCTCCATCAAAATCTGTGAGAAGTTTATCAAATGGTTCCATGTAATATTTTACATCAGAAAATGCACGGGTTTGTTCTCCATCACCATAAACAAGAATTGGTTCGCCATTTAATGCTTTACGGATAAAAATACCAATAACATTACGATATTTGTCCCAGATGTTTTGGTAAATTCCAAGAACATTGTGTGGACGAACAATGTTGTAACGAAGTCCAAACTGATCTTGTGCTAGTTTTAAATCACACTCAACAGCATACTTCGCAATTCCGTATGGATCAATTGGTTGTGGTTTTTTATCTTCAGTAAAGGGAGGTTCTTGCTCACCGTATACAGCCATACTCGAAGTAAAAATCACTTTTGTATTGTGAGCAATACATTCGTTAATTAAATTTGCAGAGCAAACCAAATTATTACGATAGTTATAATTGCGAATGAAAGGAGATAATCCTTCTGCAGCGTATGCAGCAAAATGAACAAGAACATCTGGTTTATGTTCCTCAAAAAGATCTACAATCTTCTTTCTTCTTTCAAGATTAAGTTTTACAAATGTAAAATTTTCTCCCTTGGGAACAAAGGATTTATATCCCCCAGAGAGATCATCGATTCCAATCACTTGATGATTGTTCTTAATTAAATGTCTTGTGTAATTTGCGCCCAGAAGTCCAGCGCATCCAGTTACAAATATTTTCATTCGGGTAATTGATATTCTAGCATTAATTTTCTTTGTTCGGAATCATTTCTCCAACTACAAGGATAAACGGGAATATATCCTTTGAGATCTATCTCATAAACTGTAACATCCGTACCACAAAGCATAGAACAATTTAGATGTTCTGTCAAGTAAACATTAGACGCAAAAAGATTTTTAATATTTTTTGAACACAATGCGGCAGAAACTGCAAAAGTTCCTACTCCACCCGTTGCCAAATTCTTTGCTGCTAGAAGAGTTGCATAGTCTTCAGCGATAGAAAGAGATTGAAATTTTAACCTATCAATTTTTCTGAGTTCAGGAACAACTGGATTGTTGTTTTCTGGTTCTGCAACAACAATAACATTTTCAAAATCATCAATCAAAGCAAGATAGTAAGATAGAGGATTTTGTACGTAATTATGTGGATTATCTGCGGGGTATTCGTGAGCAATAATGTCGCCACCACGAATATGAATAACAAGAGTATCCTCATCTAGCGGTTCTAATTCAGGAACTTTAAGATGTGGATAAATGAAGTCTCTACAAATTCTTCTCATGTTTGCATAAACATGATCTTTACTTATGCCAATTTCATTACCACCATCAAGAGTTTTATTTCCACAATTTACAATTGGTTCCCATGTATAAAATCTACCAGATCCAGAATCTGAATTGTCTCCAAATTTGACAGTAAATTTATCAAGAATTTCATGATCTAAAGATTGCGAAAAAGTGTTTTTCGTTGCTTCAGCTAACATAATAGCATTTGCCGTTTGCTGAATATTGTTACCAACTCTCCCTGACCAATGAGAAACTGAATACGTCATTGAGTAAATTCAACCTCTTTTCTTGTAATATAAAGACAAAGACAATCTTCCTCCAGAGAATCTAGTGCCCATTGCTGAACATCAAAATTAGTAAAACAATCAAGAACGTTTTCAATTGTAATATCTTCCCAATCTTCTGCATGGGTTGTACCAAAAAGTCTAAGATCATCAACCAAAATCAAACCAGAATCTGGTTTATAGAGATTGTCAATTGCTTTACACTCTTCCAAAAGAGGAACATCTTTTTCTCCCTTAGATGTACATCCGCTAGAAAAATGCCCATCCAACCAAAATACACACTTTTCAGTTTCATCAAACTTTTCAAGTAGTTCTGGAATTACATTTGTACTATCTCCGTAATGAATTTTAACGTTTCCATACGGGGGATGAGTAGCAAGAAAATGATTATAAAGATCCATTGAAATTTCAATGGTATGAAACTGTTTGAAATATGGTTGCATGTTGCGAACCGTGTCGCCCATATAAGTTCCAGTTTCAATACAAATAGGATATTCATCCGCATCGATATCAAATTTTTCAACAATTTTATTCAATTTTTCAACGGTTAACATTGGCATTAGACATACTCCTTCTTCATTTCATTAAAAACTTTTGCAATACCTTGATCCAAAGTTGTTTGGGGCATCCACCAACCTAAGATATAATTGTCAGCTTCATTTCTTTTATCCATTTGGACACTATCTTTTGCAACTCCTGGTTTAATCTTTACGTCATATTTTCCAATCAAATTAAACTGTCCTTGAATAAGTTCAGCAACACGTTTAATTGAGTCATTACGGAAAGACGTAATATGAAGAGGATCTGTGGGTTTAAAATCTTTATAGCAATCCATGATCATTTCTAAACCTTCACAACAATCTTCTGCATAAAGAAATTGTCTTTCTTCAGTGCCATCCGTAAGCATTTCAAATTCACCTTCTTCAAATCCACGACGAATAAAATCCGTAATGACGTGAGATTTTTCGTGATCTTTTTCTACACCATAAACGTTCCAGAACTTTACGGTTAGTCCACCAAGAGTTTGGGTATAAAGTTCTCCAACTCTTTTCAGAACTCCATATGGAGAGTAACTCATATTACTCATCTGAGAAGAAGCAAATACAAATGGTTTACGATATTCGGCAAGATACTGAAACACGTTTACCATAAGTCTTGCATTATTATTGATAAAATCATAAGTATGCTGATATTTTTTTAGATACCTTGATCCACCAACATCAAAAGCGAGAAAGAATACAAAGTCTGCAAGACGAATATCATGCATAAGTTTAGTATTTGGGATCTTCGTAAGATCCTGATCATCTCCATTTACAATATCAAATTCAGTAACTTCGTGTCCTTTTTTACGAAGATACTCTGTTAGATAGTTCCCGATTTGTCCACCGGAACCCAAAATAGTTACTTTCATAATCAAACAGGATGATAAAATACTTTAATTTGAGATTCAATCCACTGATAAGTTTTACGGATTCCTTCTTCAAGAGACTGTGAATAATCCCAACCAAGTTTCTCTCTAATAAGATCATTGTTAGAATTACGTCCACGAACTCCAAGTGGAGCATCCAACTTATGCATTTTTTGAACGTTCTTACCCGCAACTTTAGCCGCAGTATCTACAAGTTGATTAATAGTTACCATTTCTTCTGAACCAATATTTACGGGTCCAATAAAATCGCTATCCATCATTCTGCGGGTTGCTTCAATACATTCATCAATGTACAAGAAGGAACGAGTTTGTAATCCGTCACCCCATACTTCAATTACTCCACCTTCTTCTGGGAGATTGGCAACTTTCCTACAGATTGCTGCAGGGGCTTTCTCACGTCCTCCATCCCAAGTTCCTTCAGGTCCAAAGATATTATGATAGCGAGCAACACGAACGGGAATGCTATAGTTGCGGTTATAAGCGAAATATAAACGTTCGCTGAAGAGTTTTTCCCACCCATATTCAGAATCTGGGTTTGCTGGGTATGCAGATTCTTCACGGCAATCGGGATTATTGGGATCAAGTTGATTGTGTTCTGGATACATGCAAGCAGATCCAGAATAGAAAATTTTAGTTTTATTTACTTCTTTATAATCATTCAATTGCCGTTGTGCCTCAAGAACATTGAGATTAACAGTTACTGAATTGTGCATGATGTCTGCATCGTTTTCACCAGTAAAAACAAATCCTGCTCCACCCATATCAGCAGCAAACTGGTAGATCTCATCAAATGGTTCGGCAAATTTATCAGCAATTTGTTGATAGAAATTTCCAAGATATCCTGTAAAACGAATGCATCTTTCAACAAATCTTACATCTCTGAGATCTCCCAAAATAAATTCATGAGCTGCACTTTCTGAATATTCAGGACGCTTTAGATCTACCCCACGAACCCAATAACCTTCGGATCGTAGTCTTTTTACCATGTGACTTCCAATGAAACCACCAGCACCAAGCACAAGTGCTGTTTTTGTATAATCACTCATAGATTAATAAATTACTCCTATTATATATTGTACATTATAAACAGATTGTCTGCAAGCCTTCTTGCAAAGAAATGCTCTGCTCAAACCCAAGAGATTTAAGTTTATCCGCATTCAATGCAAAGTTTTTTGCTTGAGCAATCTGATTGAATTTTGGTGTTTCGACAGAAAGTAGTTCACTTTCGCTGTTCAAAATTTGTTTTACCCTTTCAATAATTTCTCTAAATGGTAAAGCAGTTCCACTTGCAATGTTGTAAATTTCATTTACCTCGCCCTCGTCAACTACAAGTTTGAGTGCCCGACAAATGTCAGTCACATGCATATAATCTCTGAGTTGCATTCCATCATCGTACAAAGTGATTGGTTCATTTTTTTTCATCAAACCAATCAGAAATCCAAGAACATTCTTCTTTGCAGATACAGTTTTGTCTTGTCCATAAACATTTGCAATTCTCATAATGCGATATTTTACATTGAAAGTTTTGCAAAATGATATCAACAATTGTTCTGCTGTTCTTTTTGTAATTGAATAAAAACCTCTTGGATCACAGGGATCATCTTCTTTGGCATAAAGAATATCTGATCCGTAAACAAAACCAGTACTCACATAATTAAAAATGAGATCATTATCTTTACAATACTGAAGAACATCCAGAAGTACTGTCAGATTAGTTTTTACATCTAATTGCAAATCATCAAATACATTATAATTTGAGATTGTACTGATTAGATAAAGAATATTTTTAGACTTTGGTTTTCTTTCTTCCCTAGGAATTTCAATTACATTATCTGGATACATACCACAAAAAGTACCACCGATAAAACCAGTAGCACCGTAAACAGAAATTTTATCAGACATATTTTTCGCAAGTGATAAATGTTTTTCCAAGTTTATCTTTTGGAGAGAGAATTGGTTCGTTCACAATTCCCCAATCAATATTAAGAACTGAATCATTCCACAAAAGAGTTCTTTCATGTTCTGGATAATAGTAGTCAGTAATTTTATAAGTTACCTCAGCTTCATCAGAAATAACATAAAAACCATGAGCAAATCCTGCAGGAACCCAAACCTGTTTGTCATTTGAATCTAACAAAATTTTAGCATACTTACCAAAGGTAGGTGAATATACACGAAGATCTACAATTACATCTAAAACAGTTCCAACTGTGCAACGAACCAACTTACCTTGCGGATTTTCTATTTGATAATGAAGTCCCCTCAAAACTCCTTTAACTGATCGAGAGTGATTGTCTTGAACAAAATTCTTTACTCCAGTGATTGCCTCAAATTTTTTATCATTAAAAACTTCGATAAAAAATCCGCGATCATCTTCAAATTTATTATTTGTAATGACGTATGCGTCTTTTAAACTAGTTCCGATTGCGTTCATACCATTCAATAGTTTTTTCTAAACCGTTTTCAAGATTAAAACGGGGTGTCCATTTTAATTCGTGACGAATTTTTGTAATATCCGTAGAGTAGCGACGATCATGTCCTGGCCTATCTTCAACATATTCTACCATATTCTCTTTCATATTCATACGATCAAGAATTATACGAACCAAGTCAATGTTGCGAATCTCACACTCTCCGCCAATATTATACTTTTGTCCAACTCTTCCCTTCAACCAAACTTCACACAATGCTTCACAATGATCTTGCACATATAACCAATCCCGAATTTGTTTTCCATCTCCATAAACGGGAATTTTTTTCCCCTTCATCAAATTACTAATAATTTTGGGAATCATTTTTTCAGTATCTTGTCTTGGACCGTAGTTGTTAGAGCAATTCGTAATTACAACAGGAAGTCCATAGGTATTGTGATATGCCATGACAAAATGATCCGATGCAGCCTTTGATGCGGAATATGGATTGCGAGGAGAGTAATTAGAATTTTCTGTAAAATATCCCTCTTCAATTGAACCATAAACTTCATCAGTAGAAATATGCACGAACTTTTCTACTTCATGTTTGCGAGACAAATTTAAAAGATTTACAGTTCCATTAATGTTTGTATGGAGAAACTGAGAACAATCTTCAATTGAATTATCTACATGACTTTCTGCTGCTAAATGAAAGATTGTTTTTGGTTTATGTTTTTTAAAAATAAATTCACAATTATGTTCATCCGCAATATCTGTAGTATAAAACTTAACAGAATCTGGAATATTGTGCCAATTTGCAGCATAAGTAAGTTTATCGATGCAAACAATTTCTTCATCAACAGTTTTTACTAAATGATGAAGTAAGTTACTTCCAATAAAACCTGCGCCACCTGTAACTAGAATCGTCATGACTGATCGTTTGTAATCGAATACTTTTTCAGAAGTTCTGGAGAATATTGTTCTAGAATTTTTACATCAATTTTTTCTTCTCTTTTTTGTTTTTCTAAAAGATAAACTCTATTTCTAATTTCTGTTGAAGAATATTTATGCTTTCTCAGATGAAAGAAAAGTTCTATGCCATGATCGATGCAATATTGTTTTCCAGTAAAATCTCTATCTTTATATTCTTCACTTAAAAATCTGACATGAATTGTTTGAGTTTGAATTAGATTAAGAAGATCTTCTTCTGTTTCGTAGACTAAAATTTCATCAACATACTTACAAGCTTGCAACTGCACATATCTTTCATACACAGATTGTGTTGGTTTATTTTTAATACCTGGACGATCAATGGTTGGATCCACTTGAAGTGCAACTTTTAGATAGTCACACATCTCCTTTTCCATTTTGAGCATTGTAACATGTCCAGCATGAAATAAATCAAATGAGCTGCAATTAAAACCGATTTTCATATGTAAGAAGCTTTTGTTTGATTATACCAAAAAAGGAGAGTTTATGCAACTCTCCCATTAGGTCTTTCATGCACGCCACCAATTCTTTGACTGGAAATTGGAAACCAGGCGGAGAAAGAATTCCCCATCCGCACCACTTGCTCTTTGAGGAAGCAAGAAACCTAATAGGGTCATATTTGACTCCACCACCTAGTTTTACTTAACTAGGAAAAGTTGTACAACTTTTGATATCTCGGAAATACCAAAGAATGCACAAAGGAATAGGACATCCCAGAGTTTAAGTTTAATTGCAAACGGTATTGTGAGTAATCCTCCAACACATTTTAGAATTAAACCGTATTTAAAATCTCCCCATAACATGATTTGATAACCAATAATGAGAAGAAGGTTGCCAATGTATCTTAAGATACTTGCTTTAGACATTAGGGGTTTGCTCCCGACCAGTGCTGTTAAAGTCCATCCGTGACTATTTAATCCCAATCTAAAATGTCATCATCTTTAACGTAACAAGGAACACGATCAGGATCTAACCATTTCGCATATTCAATATCCTCCATTGCAGTAGAACATTGTAGCACGTTATCAAAAAGATAAATGTCATTCCAGCGTTTAGTGTATTCATTTTGTTTTTGCATACGGTAATCAGGTTTACCGTTGATTTCAAGAATACCTGCTTCAATGAAGCGATATCCCTCTCGTTCCAGAAGAACTTTTGTCATGCAACCTCAACAGTTTCAAGATCAGCAAGAACATACTCCATAAGCATCTCATAATCATCCAGAGGATCACCAGAGAATACTACGCCTTCATTTTCATAGAAGCGACGAACCTTTTTATAAAGTTTTGGATTCTTTACATCAAGGTAAAAATCGCCGTTTGCTGCTCCACGGAGGGTTTGAACGTCTTTCTTGAATTTTTCTGTAAGAGTCATTGTTTTGAGTGTTGACTTTGTTATTATAAGAAAATAGAACTTGAAAGTCAAGTAGGACAGTCTGTTATCTGTCCAGTGCTCCTTGCGTGGATCGAACACGCCTCAGGCGAATTATGAGTTCGCTGCATTCACCAGATTGCTAAAGGAGCAAGGTACGAGTGGGTGGATTCGAACCACCTCAAAGCCGCTAATCTGGCGGAAAGAGTTTATAAGGCTCCTCTGACTACCAAGTCTCACTCGCATAAAAGTTACCTTGAAGCAACATATAGGTATTATATGTTGCCTCGACTCAACAACCTTCTTCGTGATCGGTATGGATTTTAACTATCTCTTCAAAATCCAAATCTGATTCTTCAAATATTTTTATAACTTCATTATAGGGAACCATTATAGCATTTCCATGCTCGCTTCGTATCAAAAATGATTCACCATTTTGAACTTTATCTATTAGATTATCAAAATCTGCTTGAAATTCTTCGATTGTGAATGATTGAAGTTTGGTAATTTTTTGATTCATTTTATAAAGTAAAATTTTATGAGTCGGGCATAAAGGATTTGAACCTTTGACCTTTCCGCCCCAAACGGAACGCGCTACCAAACTGCGCTAATGCCCGATATTTTTATACTATTTAAACTTTATCTCGCATTTGATCGAACCACTTAGATCCAGAAGATTCTGAATCCTCAAGAAGAAATTTTTCAACCTCAGCAAAAGTTTCAAAAGTTTTAATTTGATTTTCCAATTCAACCCACCAATAGATAGAATCTTCTGTTTCCTCGCCACTGTGAGTTTCTGGAATGTCTTCTTTTGAAACACATTCAATTACAATATGAGTATCCCGTCCATGTCTTTCTTCAGCGGACACAATAACTCTTGAAATTTCCAGATCAGATAATAGAGCAGCCATATCAGTCTTTTTTTGAATGTACGATTATTATACCCATTATTGGAACGACTGTCAACCCCATTCCAAGAATGAAAAGGAATACAGTATTATTTAACAAAGTTTCTACAACGTGAAAAATCATGACACTAAATTTATTTTGATCCATGGTAGTAGGGGTGGAATAACACCTACTAGTCTTAAAAGTCCCTCAGCAAATAAAGCAAGAACCACCCAACCGACGCACATACTAATGATAGAAGCATTACGGTTGTGTCTTCGTATAGCGGCATCAATCATCTCCTGAACTTCAGAACGACTTACAAATTCATCTTGTTCATGCATCATTTTTCATCTCCAAGATACTTTGCAAGAGGATCTCTTCTGGTTTTAACGATTTCAACTGCTCTTCTATAAAACATATTATTTGTATTACCAGAAGATTCAAAAGTTGCTTTAATTTTCACCCAGTTATCATAAGTATGTTGATCCATGGGTTTTGTGCATATTACTATTATATACTAATTGCACAAATTTAAACGTCAACAATTGTGTTCAATCTGTAACACTACTGAAGAAATTGTTAAGTTCGTAACCATTTAAACGGAGAGTGGGCGAGTCGAACGCCCAAGGGCTTTAACACCTCAACGCTTTTCAAGAGCGGTTCCGTCGCCAATCGGATTGACTCTCCATAAAGAGATTCATCGAATCTCAAAATCCAAACGCTTTACTTTGCGTTGGCGTCTTGCCTCTTGCCAGGCAATATCTTGTGATGTTAGAAAGTTTTTTTGTTCTTTCTGCGTAGAGTTTACCATAACAACTCTACCCAAGTCAACTGCAGATACATTATCACCCCTTACAGTCATCATATTTGGACAACCGCAAACTTGAGTTTTATTTGTACTTGCAATCTCTTTATTGCAATCTCTACATCTTACGATAATCATTGTTCTTCATCCATTTATTGTAGATGTGATCTCAGCATCCATACAAATTTACCATGAGATTCCATTAAATCTTGAACTAAATTGGCAGTTGCATATTGCTTCTGAGATTCCGATTCTTCAGAAATCTCAACCATTAACTCACAAAACTTAGTGTTATTATCAAGAAGTTCTTGAAGCATTTCTCTTGCCCCAGTTGAACTTGCTGCTTCTTTAATTTGAGTTACCTCAAGCATTCTTGAAAGTGAACTCAATGGTTTAATGTTTAAGTATCTCATATGTTCGGAGAGTCTGTCAATCTCTTCAAACATTGTCTCATACTGTCCACCAAAGAGTTGGTGTAGTTGAGTAAAATCTTCCCCAACTACATTCCAATGAAATGCCCAAGTTTTATGAAATAAAACAAAAAGTGATGACTGAGCATCACTTAAGAGTTTGAACAGTTTTTCCATTATACTCTTTTTACAATATTTATGCAAGTGGGAAATATCGGATTCGAACCAATGACCGTCTGCGTGTAAAGCAGCTGCGCTACCACTGCGCCAATCTCCCGTTACCTCTGTCTAGGAATCGAACCTAGTTTCCAAGTGCATTGTCTGCCTGTCCTTACCAATAGACTACCAGAGGTTGTGGTAGGCGTTGGAGACTTTACCTATGTCCCCACTCTTGACATTCACTCAGACACAGAATACTAGGACTGAGGAGCGGTTTTGGCACCTACGAGCGGGGGTGATCAAATCCCCGACCTAAGTAAACTTAGGATTTAGAGGAAGTACCAGACATTTCCAGTCCTTCCAACTCCCCCTCCTGGATTCGAACCAGGGACCCTACGATTAACAGTCGTTTGCGCTACCGCTGCGCCAAGGAGGAATAAGAACCTTAAGGTTCAGAGCGAATGACGGGGATCGAACCCGTGACACCAACTTGGAAGGATGGGATGTTACCGCTACACCACATTCGCATATGAGACAATCATAAACCATTTAGGTTTGATTGTCAAGTGTCGTTGAAAGGACTTGAACCTTCACAGATTAATCTACTGGAACCTAAACCCAGCGCGTCTACCAATTCCGCCACAACGACAAGGCAGGCTCACCTGGAATCGAACCAGGGACGACCGCTTAGAAGGCGGTAGTTATATCCGCTTAACTATGAGCCCTTAACCTGTTTATCATATCAGTCCTTGGGACAGGTGTCAACCCAAGGAGCACAGATTCTCATAGGGGGTGCAAGTGTTTTACATGCATCAGTATAGCACACAGTCTCATCATTTAGTTCGTCCACATATCTTGGTTTATATTTCCTGTCATAATCGGAAATAATCCGATCATACTCTGGTGTTACATCACTGATTGCTTTATCAACATCCCTTTGAATTCTACGATTCAGTTTCTCAGAATCTTTAAGTATAAACTCATTAATGATAGTTTGTGGGAAATATCTTCTTTGAATTTCGTCCAATAAATCCCAAAGATTGTTTTCATGAATTCCAGTGCATTGTGAAAGTGCTGCAATAATAGATGACAATACAATTCCTATAATTGCATATTGTTTTATATCTGGTTTTTTATTTCCAAAATTAAATTTAAACATAAAAAAGGGGAGTTCTGCAGCACTCCCCAATATTTATTAAGTCATTCAAACTCTTGCGTAACAAACGTTGGCGACACCTTGACTGGGTGAAGCAATAGAAGAGAACGCACCGTAAGACAAGTCAAGATCTCGTCCACCTACGTAAGGTCCGCGATCATTTACACGCACAATCACTGATTTTCCATTTCGTTGATTTGTAACTCGCAATCTAGTTCCGAATGGAAGCCATTTATGTGCGACTGATTTACCATAAGCATTATATCTTTCACCATTTGCAGTTGTTTGCCCATGATATCCATCACCGATTCCATAATGTGATGCGAGGGAACATCCGCTCGCTGCCTTTGCCTGAAGGGGTGCCAGTCCTGAAATAGCAAGGGCAAGAATTGAAATTGTTTTAAAAAGCATTAAAATTAATAGAACTCTACATCCCAATAGAGAAAGCGCACTTCCCCTTTTTCAAGGGGCAATCTCCTGGGCTCTAATTTTCATTCAAAATCTCATAATAAAAAAGCAATCTTTTTTAAGGATTGCTTAAACATTATAAGTGATTATTTAGGGTTTGTCAAGATCTGGATCCAAAGAAACAATCACAAGTTCATCATCTTCTGGATCAATCCATTCGTAAAATTCAGCAAGGATAGAACGAGCATCTGCCTTTGAAATGCTTTTATCTGCAGCACGATCAAGAGACCACTCTCTCACATGGGCAACAATACCTTCAGTCGTTGCGTTCATAATAATCTTTTC
>JACCDP010648629.1_pt1 | contig 40186 bp, 38 predicted proteins | sample 7445841 | NCBI WGS metagenome assembly JACCDP01 (sample SAMN15323441, study PRJNA562643) | freshwater metagenome | isolation source: river surface water | place: USA:Blue River Watershed | collected 2017-08-17 | reverse complement strand
GTGGTTCCCTCTTCTTCTTACACCGCTAAGCTTGCCCTGAAAGCATACACCGAAAAACGTTTTGAAAATGTGGCTTATTTTGAGCCCCTTTATTTAAAGGAGTTTTATACTACAGTAAAAAAATGAAGATTTATTTGTTCTTACTTTTTTTACCTTTTTTACAGGCCAGCCAAACACCTGCTCCTGTTGAGTACAAAGTATTAGACGGAGAAACACAGGCATGAACCCCAGGGCAAACCGAGGATCCAAATTCCTTTCCATGGAACGGGGGTATTAAACCTTACGAATATAAGCATGGTATTATGCGTGGAAAGTTTCACGAATAAGGCTACAGAAACAACCCTTGAGTTTATACCATAGGCAGAGGTCTACTTTCTCATCGCTATTCAACCGCATCTTGTACCATACTGATACTTTGCTCCCTTTGTTTCAAATAAAAAATAACGGGCGCTATGGTTGCTATTACATGTTTCAGGCTATGACCGCTGATGATTTCTACACTGCAATAGATTTGAACATCTAATGCCTCGGCCAGTTTTGCCAGCACATAAACCCCCAGTATTACCCAGTAATAATAACGCTGGCGCTTATTGCTTTCATCTGCGAAAAGCAGCAATACTACGGGGATCATGAGTATAGGTAAAAATTGTACCAATATATAGGGTCTCAAATCTCCTGCGTGTATGCGCTCTGAATATTGCCAATAAAATACGGAAGCAAATCCCAGCAGCAAAAAAACAGGAAAACTCTTTTTGGCAAAATCCCTGTTCACCAACTCGCCCAATAACACTGTGAACAGAGACATAAAAGCTATGGTCATGGGCAACCTGTCCCATACCAATGTGTCGCTATCCGGATGCAGGTGATAATACATTGAACCTACTCCACACAATAAAATGCCTGCAAAAAAAACCGCCGTTTCCAGCAAAAATGCGTATGATGATTTTGCTTTTTGTTTCATTAGCCTATACCCTGCATATACACCCACTATAATAAATCCCAGGTTGGTTATGACATTGAGTGCATTGGGAAGCCCCATCATTTCCCGCACATCGGCAAACCGATGATAATCTGTTTTTTGTTGTACAGGCCCAAGCATGGCCAGAACAAGTATGCTTGCCAGTAACATACTCCATAATATACCCACTTTCCAGTTAAACTCCTTTTGCTTAAGCATGATCCGGATTATTATTTATTACTGCGCTGTTAACTACTGCTAAGTCGCGTATGTTTTTTTGAACCGCAATAGCAGAAAACAAACTAAGGGTATAAGCCATGGCATAAAATCCCTTTTCACTACGGCTCAATTCTGCATTCCATAAACCAATAATTAGTAACAAGATAGACAGTACTGTAGAAAACCAGCTTAATCCATAATAGATGTTGGTGATTTTTACTCCTTCTAACTGATCGCGTACTGCTTTTTGTAATGATATTGCGGCAAATAGTCCGTACATGAGTACCGTAAAATAATATCCTTTTTCATTGAGTTGCATGGTGGCATTGAAGAGTCCTATACAAAAAGCTACCATTCCGGTTAATAAGGCTATCCATGAAGCCGCAATAAAGGCATTTGATGGTTTCTGATTCATAATATTGTTTTTAAATGATGGCACAAAATTATGAGGAGTCAGGCGTTTGGTTTTTGATAAATGTCAAAAAAATGAGTTTAACGTTTTTTATGCTTCTGCCCGCATGCGGCTGAGGGTTTCCTGGCTGATGCCCAGGTAAGAGGCTATATGGCCCAGAGCCGCCCGCTTAACTATGGATGGTTTTACGGCTAACAGGTTGAGGTACCTTTCTTTTGCCGATGTAAATTGAAGGCTTAATAATCTTTCTTCTAAACGTATATAATAGTTTTCCGTTATTATTCTGCCTACTCTTTCCGTTTCCGGAAATTGCCGGTAAAGTTCCTGAAGGGAGTTATAGGCAATTTTAATTACTGTAGCTTCTTCCAGGCATTGTATACCTTCCACAGCGTTTTTACGGGAAATGAAGGAATAGAAGCTGGTGGCAAATTCTTCTTCCTGCGCAAACCAATTAGTTATTTCTTTTTCGTTAAGGTAATAATAACCCCTGAGTAGTCCTTTTTCAACAAATATTAAATCGCTGCAACGCTCTCCTGGCATTGTTACGTTTGTCCCTTTTTTAAAGGAAACTGTTACAGCTATTTTACTCAACGCTTCTTTTAAGGCGTCTGAAATATCAATGTTTTTTTCTATGTATTGTATGAGGTTAGCCAAAATAAACTAAGGCTCTGCTTTTTCAATGGTTAAGCCTATATCCAGAATCATGGGCAGGGGGTCAATAAAATTATTATCTCCTGCACGCATGGCCTGTTCAAAAGAAAATACATATTTGCCGGCCATAGGAAATTTTGTTTTGCGTTTAAAAGGTATGGTATTATCCCATAAATCGCCTGCTCCTTTTCCCAACCACTCTCCTTTTTCGTTAGCCAGCACACATTCCAGGGTATCGGTTACCTGCTTGCCATCCGGATAGGTAGTGTGCAGCAATAAAAATAAATTTCTAAACGGATAGGCGTCCGCGTTTCTCACATTTACGTATACATTGTATGCTGGCTGTATGTCTTTTATATCGGCTTCCAAGGTAATTTTTTCTGTTTTAGCCCAGCCTTTGTCTTCGGGTATGGTTTTGTACTCGCTATAAATTACGTTGCTGTTGCAGGATAGTAACAACAGCATACCGGCACTACTTATTAGTAGTAGAGCCAGAAGGCGGTGTATTCCTCTTTTTCCCATGATGGTTATTGTTTTTTGATGCATTGTTTCCACCTGCGTTGTTTGGTTTTTTGGGGCCGTGAGCAGGTGATTTTGATGGTGACTGATGCTGTGGCTTGTTTCCACTGTTATGGTTGCCAGGTTTAGTTACAGTTGCCGCCTTAACATTTTGCTGAGCTCCTGTATTTGCCTGGTTGGGTTTGCGTTGTTTGTGATTTTTTCCTTTGTTTCTATTATCCTGTTTTCCTTTTTTATCAAAACGGGTAAGGCTGTCTTGTCCAACCACATTTTCATAGTCGGGTTCTTTTACTTTTACTTCAGCCTTAACACTTGCTTCTTCAATTTGTTCGGGCAATTCTCCCTTATTGTTCAGGGCCATTACTTCTTTTACCCGGTCTACTTTTAAGGGAATAAACCTGTCGGGTTCGCTGGTATAACTGTACCACATCAGCCTTCTGAAAATGTCTGTTTTCTGGTGAAAAGCCTCTCCCTTCTTACTTTTCAGTCGTATTTTTTCTGTTTCAGGAAAATCTTTGATGGCATCCATATAACTATCCAGCTCATAGTTGAGGCAGCATTTGAGTTTGCCGCATTGCCCGGCCAGTTTTAAGGGGTTTAAGGAAAGCTGTTGGTAACGTGCGGCCGAAGTGGAAACTGTTCTGAAATCGGTAAGCCAGGTAGAGCAGCACAGTTCTCTTCCGCAGGCACCAATGCCTCCGAGGCGACTGGCTTCCTGGCGGGCACCAATTTGTTTCATTTCAATTCTCACCTTAAATTGTTCAGCAAGGGTTTTAATGAGTTCCCTGAAGTCTACCCTGCCGTCTGCCGTATAATAAAATATGGCCTTGGTTTTATCTCCCTGGTACTCCACATCACTTATTTTCATTTCTAAGTTATGTTGCAGAGCAAAGGTGCGGGCCTTGTACATGGTAGGCACTTCCAGTTCCTGGGCTTCTTTCCATTTATCTATGTCCTGCGGCTTGGCCTTGCGGTATATCTTTTTAAACTCTTCCTGTTCTTTGCCTATGCCTTTCTTTTTCAGTTGTAGCCTCACCAGTTCTCCGGTAAGCGAAACAACTCCCATGTCGTGCCCGGGAGAAGCTTCAACCGCCACCACATCTCCAACGTGCAGTGGCAGGGCATTTACATTTCTAAAAAATTCCTTCCTCGAATTTTTAAACCTCACTTCCACTATATCAAACATAGCCTGCCCGGAAGGCAGCTCCATGTTAGCCAACCAGTCGAAAACGTTGAGTTTATTACATCCTCCTGTGCCGCAAGCTCCGTTGTTATTACAACCTGCGGGTATATCTGTTGGTGTATTATAGTGACCTCTGCCACTTGAACAACCGCTACATCCCATATTTATACTAATTTTTTTCTATGTAACCGGAGCATATTGCTACCGTTTTATTTATTTGTTTCGCTAATTTAATCATTTCAGCTTGCAAGCTGATGTTTTATGTGAAGGAATTCATTTGTTTTAAGTGCCAGGTCCATAAAGAGTATTTTTGGATTAGCATTTCTTTCTATATGATAGTAGGCCTTGTTAAACTCTTCCACCAGTTTTTCATAATTCCCCTGATGCACAAATACGCTGAATTTGGTAATAAATCCTTGTTCTTCTCCCCTGAGCTTAACCTGTTCGGGTGCAGCATAATTGAATATTAAACAATCCCTGAATATCTGAAGGGCATACTGTAAAAAGTATTTTTGTTTTTCCCTGCCCAGCGCCGCCGTGTCATCTATCCAGGAAACTATTTTGAGGGCATCAAACTTAAGGCATACCCGCATATAGGTTTGGAAATGTTGTAAATACATTGCATTTACGCCTGTTTCTGACAAAATTAATTCCGCTTCCCGGTAGTTTCCTTCAGCCATGCGGGCTACGACCTCAGCCTGTTGCCCGGAACAGCTATATTTTATTTGTAAGGCTTCTGCTATTTCGCTCTCCTTCAACTGTGTAAATTTTACCAGTTGTGTGCGCGATAAAATGGTGCTCAGCAATTGGTCCAGGCTATTGGGAACGAGAAAAAAGAGGGTATCTTCCGGTGGTTCTTCCAGCATTTTCAGCAGCTTGTTTGCTGCAGCATGATTCATTTTTTCGGGTTGCCAGATAATCATGATTTTATAACCACCTTCAAAGCTGGTATAGCTTAATTTTTTAATGATTTCATTGCTTTCTTCGGCTGGTATAATGGGCTGTTTATTTTCTGCGGAAAGCTCATTGAACCAGTCGTTCAAATTCATGTATGGGTTTTTAAGAAAAGCCTCCCTAAACTCTGGCAACAGGTCGGTGCTTACTTTTACGTCTTTACTGGTAGCAATAGGAAAAACAAAATACAGATCGGGGTGAGCCAGTTTATTAATTTTTACACAGGAAGCACAAGAGCCGCAGGCGTCTTCCGCTCCCCTGTTTTTACAAAACAAATACCTGGCCATAGCAACAGCGGTGGGCAAATTACCTGAACCTTCTGTGCCAAAAAATAATTGAGCATGGGGCAGGCGCTGCTCCTTTACCATAGAACGCAAGCGCTGCTTTACTGATTCCTGACCTACTACCTGCTTAAAAAACATAGTGCGAATATACTTATTTCCTTAGGTTGATCCTTGCTCGTTGCTTCAATTACTTGTTAGCACTCTATTTCTGAACATCCTGCGGAAACATCACTCTTGCAAAGCATGGTGATCATGGCAAGTGGTTTTGTAAATGTTAAAACGCGAAAACCGCCGATACAAACCCTGGAGTTCGTTCCTGCAATAGGGCCTTGATATAATTATTTCCCGTACTTTTTAAGAATATTTTGCCAAATGTTTGACTCATAATAACATGCCATTATTTTGCGCCATTGCCCCGGGTGTACTTTATCTCATTTCTAATTCTTTCTTTTTCAATAAATTAAAATACCAGCCCTATTATTTTCTTCGCTCGGGGTTTGTTGTCGATAAATATTGTACACTCATCAAATAGTATATATAAGTTAAATTTTGTTTTATCAAATTGCCTTCCCAAAGTTATTCAAATGTTACTTAACTATAATCGAAAAGAGGGTGCTGTTTTGGAATTCGTATTGAAACCATAACAGGTGATAATTTCCTTCATTCATTAAAACCAACAAAACACATGAAAAAAAACCTTACGAACACCTTTTTAAGCTTTAATGCTTTATTGTTAATCGGTTCTGCTACTTTTGCTCAGGAAAAACAAACCTCAACACGATCCGAATCTTTACAATCCGTTCCACACCAAACTTTTGTTAACACTAAAAAACAACTATCTGTATTAGGTGAAGACTACCAATCTCAAAAATTGTATGCCGGCGGTTGCGACACCATTAATTTTGCCAAAGGCTTTGTAAAGCCCTATAAATGGGGAGCCTATACCTGGACTACCGGTACAGGCGGAACCAAGGGCTATATAGGCGGAATAAATACATACAACGATAAAGAAAAAGGGAATTATATCGATTTAAGTTCTTACGCCGCGGGTTCAAAAATAACCAGTGTGCTTATTTGGTTTGGTAAAGGCTACTCCAGCAACCTGAGCAAAACCGTTACCGTAAATGTGTATGATAATTCCGGAGCAGGAGGTATTCCCGGAGCTGCACCAATTGGAAATTCTTCGGTAACTATGGCTACTATTAAAAACGATGTTTCTAAAAATTACTTAACAACCGTTGCATTTAGCACACCTGTTACCATTCCGGCTTCTAAAAAAATATACGTTACTTGTGATTTAAGCCAACTAAGCTGGACAGGAGCTGCCGGAACCGACTCGCTTTCCATTTATGCCAGTGATACCCTGCAGGAAAACCCTGGTATTGCCTGGGAAAAATTTTCGGACGGTACCTGGCATGCCTTTTCAGAAACAAACAGCTGGAAATTAAAGCAAATGGCGCTTTACATTTTTCCATGCATTACCAGTGATGCTACTGCACCTTCTGTAACCCTTAATACTAACCCTGCCGATGCTTCGGTTTGTGCCGGAAGCCCTATTACTTTTGACCCAACCGGCTCTGTAGCACCTTTTGGTTTATTCTGGTCTGCCTCATCAGGTTATGGAACACCTGTTTATAACGGTACAAAAATAAGCTTAACCTACAACACTCCCGGCACCTACAGTTATCATCAGTATGCCGATGGTTGCGGTTATGAAGCCATTAAAGATGTTACCTTTACGGTTAAAGCCAAACCTGCTTTAAACACCACACTTTCCAGCGCTTCTTATTGTGCAGGGGCTGCCGTTACAGCACAGACCTTAGCCAGCACTCCGGCTGGTGCAACTTTTAACTGGACCAATAACAATTCTGCCATTGGCCTTTCTACTGCAGGTACTGGAAATATTCCTGCCTTTACTGCCGCTAATGCCACTGCTGCTGCTATAACTGCTACTGTTGCTGTAACACCTGTTTTAAATGGATGTTCGGGCACGGCCGGTTCTTACACCATTACTGTTAAACCTTTACCAACAATGAGTACGCTCAACAATACCTCGCTTTGTAAAAACAATACCGTAAATCCTTCTCCTTTTGTAAGTACACCTGCCGGAGCAAATTTTGTGTGGACCAATTCCAATACCGCTATAGGTCTTCCGCCTAACGGTACCGGTAATTTACCATCCTTCACCGCTACTACAGGAAGCACATCAAGCACTGGGACCATCACCGTAACACCTACCCTTAATGGTTGTACCGGTAATTCGGCCAGCTATACACTTACAGTTAATATCCCTCCAACTGTTACCGCTGTTTCTTCATTAGATACCATTTGTGCAGGAAATTCAGCCACATTCGGGGCTTCTTCTCCAACAGGAATTTCTTTCAGCTGGCTACCGCTTACCGGACTTAACAATGCCAATAACTCGAGCCCTATTGCTTCGCCGGCAGCTACCACCACTTATACCGTAACCACCACCGATAATAATGGTTGTACTGCAACTGCAACTTTACAGCTGAATGTAAAATTTTGTACCGGCATTACGCAATCCGAACAATCTGCATTCCAGGTAAAATACGATTGGATTAACCAACAATACCTGCTTAACTTCAACGGAAATAAAATTTCTGATCCTATTCGCCTGAATATGTTTAATGCCGCAGGGCAACAGGTTCCTGTTTCTTCTACCATTATTTCGCATGATCAGCTGGCTATTAATACCGCTGGTTTAAGTAAGGGTATTTACTTCATCAGAGGCTATTACAATAACCAGGAATTTGGTTTAAAGCTAATGGTAGAATAAGTTTGCAGTATAACGTTTTTCGATAAGTCTGCTCCTCAACAAGGGCAGACTTTTTTATTTGTTGAGCACTACTTTGCTAAGAATTCACTTACAATTTTTTCTGCTTCGGCCAGGGCGAGAGGGAGTTGTTCATTTAGTATAAACCGATCGAAGAGGCTGGCGGTTTTTAATTCTTTCTCCGCTTTAGCTATCCTGCGGGCTATACTTTCTGCATTTTCTGTATTTCTTAAACGCAATCTTTCTTCCAAAATTTTAATGCTGGGTGGCATCACAAAAATAGCCAGGGCCTGATCTTTAAATTGTTCCTTCAGGTTTAAGCCTCCTTCAACATCTATATCAAAAATTACCTGTTTCCCCTTTTCCCATATTCGTTCTGCTTCCGACTTCAAGGTACCGTAAAAGGTATTGGCATAAACCTCTTCCCACTCCAGAAACTCATTATTCTTAATTTTCGCCTTAAATTCTTCCAGGGAGAGGTAATAATAATCTTTGCCATTTACTTCCAGGCCACGCTTTTCACGACTGGTAGCTGAAATAGAAAACTCCAGCTGGTCAGGGAAGGTCTTTAATAAGTGCCTTACTATGGTTGTTTTACCCGATCCGGAAGGAGCCGAAAATATAATTAGTTTGCCTGTTTTCATGAAATGTTTGCAAATATAGAACTTTTTATCCCTTTCCTAATCTCAGGTAATGAACCATAGGAAAGAAGCCCTCTGCCTTCCGGGGCTCCCGCAATAACCAGCACGCTATTATTGGAAGAGCGGCATTTGCCTAATATTTTTAATAGGGTTTATATAAATGTAGCCGGGTCACAATTTTCATGACGCATAGTGAAAGACACTTTTTTCAATTCCTCATTGAAAGCTACCTGATATGGGTAAAATCTTGCCATTTAAAAGATCCTCTCTAGTCACCTGCAGTGTTTCTCTATTTTTGCCGATTATGCATAGTCCATGGCAGTAACTTGATACCCCCCTCCATTTTATTGTGAGACTTTCCGCTAAAGCGCAATTAGGATCCAGGGCAAGCCCTGGGGTACATACCTGTTATTGCTGAAGGAGTAACCGAAAATCCTTTAAAGAGTAGGGCAATTATTATTTATCCATTATGAAAAAAATTATTCTTAGTTTATCTGCTTTACTAATCAGCAGCTACCTGTTTGCGCAAAGCGGAGTATCTTTCCATGCGGGAACAACTGTTCCTTTAGGTGATTTTTCCCGTTCCTTAAAAAACGATACTGTTAACCTGGTTGGTGGTACCGGAGCAGGAATAAATGCGGGTGTACTTTACCATTATACCTTTAGCGAAACCGGCTTTGGCTTGCAGGGCGGGGTTGATTTTAATTTCAACACCATGAAAAAAGAAGAAAAAAATAATTTCTTGAATAGCATAGGCACGATGCCTGGTGTAACTGTTACCCATCCCAAATACTATAACATTTCTCTTTTAACAGGTGCAAACTATACCTATGCCCTTAGCAGTAGCCTGGGTGTTTTTGCGGATGCCAGCGCAGGTGTTAATTTCCTGAAAATGACCGACACCAAAGTTAATATGAACTTTAATTTTTTTGGCATGCCAGTGAACATGGATCTGACTTATATTTCTGATAAATCAATAGCTTTTGCTTATAAAGGAGGTGCCGGACTTATTATAAAAAACAGGTATACCCTTGCCGCACATTATTGTGCCTTAGGTTCGCATAAACCAAAAACAAATGCTGAAGCTCGCTTCATGGGTCAAACGGTTAGCGAGAAAGAAGATTTACCCAAATTTTCGTTAAGTGCGGTAACAATAACTATGGGATTAAAATTTTAACCTTGCTTCATGCCAGCGTCAACGGAAAATTAAGAAAACGGTGAGATTCTTTTCGATCCTGATTTGTGCACTTCTGATATTCTGATTGAGCCACGGCTTATACGCCAGGCGCATACAGCTAAAGCAGGATAAGGGCCAGGTACTTTCTTCATCAGGCTTACACATTATTTGCGCCACCAAATGAGTAGGCCTGATGTTGTTTAGCTCTTCTCATCACCCTATAGCTGCCTTGTTTGTAGTAAATCATTTGCTTTGTTGGATCTGATTTTTAGTTGTTGCCCTGAACGCATACATGCTCAAAAAAAAGATTGTCATTATTTTTATAAAAAACTCCTCCGGAATTCATTCGTTAATTGTAATTTCGCAAACCCCATCACATTATTAGTGATAAATTACTTTATTATTGCTTTGAGAAAGCCCGGGTTGCAATTAGAATTACTTTGGTTTTTTTTTGCTTTGCTTGACAAAAAAACAAAGGACCCATCTTTGCTGTTTTCCCTTTCTTTATTGGTTTTATTTTCTGTTGAAAACAAAGCACAGGAGCCATATACCATTAACTACACCATTAAAGACGGCCTGCCCAGCAATGAAGTATTTGACCTTATTCAGGATAAAAAAGGGTTTATATGGATTAGTACCGACAAAGGTGTTTCCCGTTATGACGGCTATAAATTTGAGAATTTCACCTCCGCTCAGGGATTAATAGAAAATGTTGTGCTGGGCTTTCATGAAGATGAAACAGGCAAAATTTGGTTTCGTTCTTTTACAAATCGTTTATGCTTTTTCTACGAAGGGAAAATATGGTCTTTTGAAGGAAATGATGAATTAGTTAAACTCACCAAAGGGGGAGTTATCTGCAGCATGCACGGAACCAAAGACACCCTCTATCTGGGATTTGAGCGCTGCCCTTTCCTCTATGCCAAATACCCCCTTCATGGAAGAAACAAAAAATTATTGATTATTAAGGCAAACCCACAATTGTCACCTCCATATAAATGGATTAAAGAATTTAACCACTTCTTTCTCTATGGAGCCTACCACGCTCAGAACCCTATTCCTGCAAACAGCACAACTTCATTCTCTTCCGCTATAAAATCAACACCTGCATCTCAAAAAAAGTTGCTGTATTTTAAAAGAGATGGAAAAGCTACTCAGCTACTGTTTACTTCCCCCTCTTATTATGGCCGACTGTTTTCCAGAATTTTACGCCTGAAAAATGGTCATTACCTGATAACAGACAACTCTTCTGTTTACCAGTTTAATACAAAAACGGAGACTATTGTTGCCCTAACAGACTATCTTGATTATTGTTCGCTTTCTGCACTGGAAGATAAAGATGGTGCATTTTGGGTGGCCACTTTAAAAGGTTTGAAGTACTACCCTGACCATAATTTGAATAAACAACCACTTACTTTTTTTAGTAATAAAATAATCGGCTCCATCCTTCAGGACAATGAAGGCGGTTTATGGGTAAGTACCAGCGAAAAAGGTTTGTTCTATATTCAACAGAAACATATTTTGAATTTCTTTGCCAACTCACTTCACCAATCCGATAAAATATATGGGGCAGGTGTTGGTAACGAGGGGCAGATCTGGCTTAGTACAAACAAGGGAACTGCCTTTTTAATTAAAAAGGGTAAAATTACTTCTCTCGACTCTAACTATATCAAGAGAAACAAGATTTCTTATATTCCTGGTTTAAAAGTTTACAATAATGCTGCTTATCTTTTCTCTGATAATAAATTTTTTCAATGGGACAGTGCAGGTAACATTAAACCCAGCGAACCGCATGAAAAAAATACAAATCGTAGCGGCAACGGATTCCACATTAATCCCTTAACTGGTAAAGTATATTACCTCAGTTATTTTCATTTTGAAGAAAGTGCCGGAGCATCTTCAAAAAATATAATCATCAATCCAAACGACAGAATCTATAATATGGAGACTGATGCTAAAAACCGTTTGTGGTTAGCGCTCTTAAATGGTATAAAAGTGTACGATCAGTATAAAGAAATTGATTTAACCCATAAATGGCCCGAACTAAAGACACGCATTAATGATATTAAGATATCTCCCGGTCAATATGTTTGGATTGCTACAAAAAGCCATGGACTATACCTGATGAAAGACAGCACGCTTCATCATTTCAGCAACTCTGCAGAATTCCCGGCAGACATCTGTAATTCCATTTTCATAGAAGCTGATTTCTCGGTTTGGGTTTCTACCAACAAAGGGGTGATAAACCTTAAGTTAAGTGGTTTTAATCCGCTGCATTTTACCACAAAAATATACTCAACCAACGAAGGCTTACCCTCTAACCAGGTTAATCATGTTTTTTTGCGGAAAGACACTGTTTATGCCGTTTATGATGAAGGTGTCAGTTTTTTTAACCCAAAAAAGCTTGAACCCAACATTAGTCCTCCACCTGTATACATTAGTTCCTTCTCCTGCACAGATAGCTCCTTTTCTGTTTCAGATACTTCGGTATTAAAATACCATCAAAATGCACTGAGCATTCATTACATTGGTTTAAGTTACAAGACCCGCGGCATAAAAAATTACAGGTACCGTTTACTCGGGCTTGATTCAACCTGGAAATACACTAGTGCATCCAGCATAAATTACAGCCCTTTACCTCCTGGCAGTTATAGCTTTGAAGTGCTATTGTGCAACAATGATGGATATTGGTCTGCCAAGCCTGCCATCAAGCATTTTATTATACAAAAGCCCTTTTGGTTAGAATGGTGGTTTATTGTGATTGTTTTGGTTTTGTTTATTATCCTGTTACGATGGTTTATTTTGTTCCGGGTCAATAAAATAAGGATTCGGGAGGAAGAAAAAACAGCTCTCTATAAAAAAGCTGCTGCCAGTGAAAAAGAGAAAGCCGAATTTTTTCAGAAAGCTGTGGATATGGAATTAAGGTTTTTGAGTGCCCAGATGAATCCACATTTTACCTTTAATGCGCTTACTTCTATTCAAAATTTTATTTTACACAACGATGCCTTTAAAGCCAATAATTATCTTGGAAAATATTCCCGATTAATAAGACTGGTGTTAGAAAATAATATGCAGACGTCTATTTTGTTAAGTAAAGAAATTGAACTATTAAAATTATATATTGAGTTGGAACGAATGCGATTTGATATGGAGATTGATTACTCCATTTCGGTTGACGAAGCTATTGACATCAATGCACTTGAAATACCACCCTTAGTTTTACAACCCTATATAGAAAATGCACTATGGCATGGGCTAAGCCACAAGAAAAGCGGAAAAGGAGAAATAAACATTGCGCTATTTTTAAAAGAGCAAGGTGTTATCTGTGCAATAACGGATAATGGGGTGGGAAGGAAGCAATCCTCCATGTTAAAAGGAAACACCAATAGCCAGCGCTCCTATGGTATTTTTATTACGCAGGAAAGATTAAAACATTTACACTCCAGCACTTCTCCAACACTCCGACCCGAAATTGAAGATTTGTACAATGAAAAGGGAAATGCCTGCGGAACAAAAGTAACGCTTGTTTTACCTCATTTTAAATCTCCGGTTTGACTCCGGTTTCCCTCATCGCTCATGAACCGGGCAACTTCCTTTTATCTCATATTTTAACTTCGCCTTATTTTACTATCAATGGATGGCCATCAGTTCCATAAACTCATCCTTTTTCCTTCTAGCCAATTCAATCGTATGGCCACCCTCCATTTCAATAAAATTACCTTGCGTTTTCAGAAACTTTTTTACTTTTTTTAAATTGATGAGGTGAGATTTATGCGCTCTGAAAAAACAGTTATATCCGGATAAAATGCTTTCATATTCGATCAGGTTTTTAGAAACCACGTACCTCAAACCATCTGTTGTGTAGATAGTGGTATATCCTCCGTCAGATTCCAGGCGAATGATGTCTTTAACTTCAATAAATACCAGTCCCTCTTTTATGGGCAAACTCAACTGACCCTTTAACTGTTCTGCTTGCCCCCCCTCTTGATTCATTAATCCCTTTTGTTCAATATTCTTTATGGCTTTTTTCACAGAAGAAAAAAACTCTTCTACCAAAATCGGTTTTAAAATATAGTCGCAGGCGTTGTTTTTAATGGCTTTCAGGGCATAATGATCGTGGGCTGTAATAAAAATTATTTCGCATCCCTCCGCGTTTATTTCATTAATTATTTCGAAGCCTTCCCTGTCTTTTACCTGAACATCCAGAAATAATAAATTGGGCTTTAGTTCTGTTATTTGTGCTATTGCAAGCCCTACCTCTTCTGCTTCACCTACAAGTTGTATGTTCTTAAAAAACATAGCCAGGTACTTCTTAATTAATTCCCTGCAGTTTTTTTCATCATCAACAATATATGCCTTTACTGCTGTCTTCATTTCGACTGCAAAATTACCACAATTTCTTTCCCGCCATGATTAATTCAGGCTTAGCTTTCATTGATTTTAGGATCAAAACTGCGTAAAAGTTCCTTTTTAAGTACTTGCAGTTTTTCTCATTCTGCACTTCATTCTCCTTATTTAAATCGATTTTGTTGATTATTTTAGCTACGAATACCGTTTAATAGCTTATCGACCCAAAGCACTATTTTCCGTTACGGGAACCAGGTGTATTTGATAATAAAATTATAGGGTATTTTTTGGAGTTTTTTACATTACTAAAATTGTTTACATGCTGTTCTGAAAGCTGCTTTATGTGAATTTCTAAGTCCATTGTCCTCTTACCATTTATTACTCCGGTTTAATTTAACTTAGCCGGAGTTTTTATGCTTATGGTCAGAGGCTGAATAATAGTAAGCTGTTCGCGGTGGGCTTCACTTTATCTGGCACTGAAGTTTGGGCAGGTGTTTTATTTCGCTCTTCGATCTTTTCACTTTAATAAGGGTCGATATTCAACAACCGAAAGCATTTTAGTCTGTCTTTATCTTATCAAAACAATATTGGGTAAAGGCACGGGCACCGTGTTCATTAAAATGCTCCCCGTCTACAAACAACTCATCGTCCCAGATAACCTCTGTTGAATTTACAAAAATATGATCATCGCTGGTTAAAATTTCCTCTACTTTTTTGGTATGCATATTTAGTTCGGTTAACTGATGATGGTTTAAATTGGTGTAAAGCCCTTCCCGGAAAGGACAATGGAAGAAATGGATTTTGATGTTATTTGCTTTGCAAAACTCCGAAATGCTGTCTAAATACTGATAATTATGGTGTTCTATTTTGCCGTGCTCAAAAGAGCTGTTCCATCTCACCGGATCAATGTTGAAGTTTGTGCTGTCTAAATTTACTCCGCCATAAGGGTCAAAGCCTAAGTAAGCATACTCATTTTTATGAGTTCTCCATTTTTTTGCGTTTATCAGGTGTTCCAGGTAATAACTTAAACTAAAACAGCGCAGGTGATATAAGTTGGCCACACGGTCGCTGGCCAGCAGATAATCCTTTGCCATCGCATAATTCAATTTTTTGACGGGTACTGACTGAAACTCACTGATATTGCTGGCCATAATAATAGTAGCGGGAACATGAATATCGTAAAGTAATTTTAGCACATAATAATTGTCCTTCATATTCATGCCCCAGGAAGAAACATTTATATATGAATGGGAATTGAATCTGTCCGTAATAGTTTTAGAGTGCAGGTTGTTTAATGCCGTAGAAGCTCCTAAACCCATAATTTTCGTTGCTTTTCTATTTTTCCTGATAAACTCTAATTTTTCATTGAGTGAAAAACTATCTGAAATTTTTGGAGCCGGAATATCCTTCAGACTTAATTTATGGTAGGTAAAATATCCTATAAGAAATAAAGCTCCTGCAATTGCGCAAAAACCTTTAAAAAAAGCTAGTCTTTTAATAAATTTCTTCATGTTCCGCTAACATCTGTTATTCCAAGAAGTAACCTTCCTTTACTCTTGAATTTAAAATTGAAAATAGATAAATTCCTGTTCTTTACCTATATAAAACAGGATTAGAAATAACATACAAAAATACAAGGACCATCTTATAATTCTGGGCCATGAAATCCCTAATCCGGAGATTCCATGTTCCTTATTTTTTCCTATCCACTCTACAATTAACATACCCACAATAAACGTTAAATAGAGTAAAAAAGCTTTCACTTTAATGGGTAAAATAGGTGCAGAGAATAATGTAGATGAAAATAGAATTTGATAATACTCACCGGCCTGCTTCATTGAATCAGCTTTAAATATCACTAACGTAACTATAACCAAAAGCATGGTACCTGTAATGTTTAACACCACTCTGAAAGAAGGAATTAATTTATTTTGCTCCGCCTCTTTTCGGGTATTGTTTAAGGTTCCTCTTAAAATGAGCGGAATAAAATAACAGCCGTGGAGAAAGCCATATACAATAAACGTCCAGTTAGCGCCATGCCAGAAACCTACCAGTAAAAAATTAATGATTACTGCAACAATAACTCCTGTTCTTCCCCAGGTTCTTAATGCAAACGAGATTGGCGTGTACACATATTCTGTCATCCAGCTGGTGAGAGAAATATGCCACTTTTGCCAAAATTCTGCTATGTTTTGGGCAAAAAACGGGTAGTTAAAATTCCTAGTTATGTTAAAGCCTAATAATTTTGCAATACCTATGGCCATATCAGAATAACCTGAAAAGTCCGCATAGAGCTGAATCAGGTAAAAAAATGCCGTGATTAGTAATGTGCTTCCGTTGTAGTCAAAAGAATTATCAAACACCTGGTCAACAACTAAAGCGCAATTATCAGCAATAACCACCTTCTTAAATAAGCCCCACAATATTTGCCTTAAGGCATCTGTTGCGTTGGCATATTCGAAAGTTCTAACCTTGTGCAGTTTGGGAAGAAAGTCCCGCGCTTTATCAATGGGGCCTGAAAGCAGTGCGGGAAAAAAAGACATGTACATAAAAAAATTCACCCAGCTCTGTTCAGCCTCCACGTCTTCATTATCCACATCAAATAAATAAGAAGCTCCCCTGAAGGTATAGAAACTAATGCCCAGGGGCAGCAAAACACTCAGTGTACCGGCATGGAGGTTTAAGTGTAGTAAATTGAAGAGGTGTTGTACAGAGAGAATGAAAAAATTACTGTACTTGAAAAACAGTAAGCCCCCCAATCCCAAAACCAGTCCGGTGTATAATAATGCCTTTCGTTTGGATCCCTCCGGGCTTTTAGCAATGGCTTTTCCCAGAAAAAAATGTATGGCTGAGCTGGTTAATAAAAATAAAACAAAGCGCCAGTCAACCCAACCCAGAAAAATATAATTTGCTAATAAAATAAATACATTTTGTTTTTCTGTCTGTTTATTTAAGACATACCAGTATACTCCAAATACAATCAGGAAAAAAATCAGAAAGGTAAATGAATTAAATAGCATTTTTTAATTAGTAGCTGTTTTGGTTTGTATCAGGTCTATCAGGTTTCCGATATTGTCTATTTTATTTAGCTCTTTCAGTTTAAATTTCACCTGAAATTGTTTTTCTATTTCCGAAATAATAATCATGTGTGATAAGGATGTCCAGCCTTCCACATCTTTCGCGGTTAGCTCATCTTTTACTATAAAATTTTCCTGATTAAGTGCTTTTCCTATGATATTGCTAAGTCTGTTCGCTACTTCAGATCGTTCCATGAGCTTATTTTATTAGTTCTTTAATTTTGTTTCTATCTATTTTACCATTTATGTTTAACGGAAACTCTTCCAGAAAATTTATCTGAGTAGGGATCATGTGTTCGGGAAGAAATTTTTTCATGTGTAATTTTAATTGATTGGTATCAGCGTTTTTTGCTTCAATAACCAAATACAATTCCGTATTACCAATAGCGTTATTAATGGCTAAGGCAACCGCATTAATTTTTTGCAGGTAGCTTTTCGCATGAAATTCCACTTCAGATAATTCAATTCTAAATCCCTGAACTTTTACTTGATTGTCTTTTCTTCCGTGGTACAAAATATCTCCATCTTTATCCATCACACAAAGATCTCCGGTTCTGTAGAATCTCATGGGTTTGGCCTCCCACTCCTGAATAAAAAACGCTTCTTTATTTTTTTCTTCGTTTTTCCAATAACCTTTGGTTAATTGATTTCCTGCTAAACACAATTCTCCCATTTCGCCGGAAGGAAGTAATTTCCCGGATTCATCCATAATAATAGCCGTTGTTCCAGGCATTACTTTCCCAACCGATAATACTCCGTTATATGCTTTGTTTTCACCTTCTCTTTTGTATTGGTAAGCTGTACATACTACTGTATGTTCGGTTGGACCATAAATATTATAAATTTCTGCATTCGGAATACATTCCTGCCATTCGCTTAATATATCAGTGTGTATAGCCTCTCCGCAAAACATACTGTACCTTAGCTGCGGCGCTTTAATTTCTTCTAAGTAGGGTCTTAAGTAATGTAGCGTGGAAGGAACCAGCAGTAAAATGGTAAGCCCGTGTTCTTCTAATAACTCTACAACATAATTATACTTTATTTTATCTTTCGGAATGGTATAAATACAGGCTCCGTTTAATAGTGGTAATATGTAGGACATAACCGACAAGTCGAATGTAAATTCAAACATTTGAAGGTACCTGTCATTAGAATTAAACTGTATAGGTAACTGATTGAAAGACCAGATGAATGCAGAAAGGTTTTTTCGTGTAATGGGCACGCCTTTAGGAAAACCGGTGGTGCCAGAAGTAAATAATATATAGGCCATCTCCTCATCACTACAGGCTTTGGGGCTTACATCAACAGGCGCTGCAGCTAATTGTTCTGTTAGTATAAAATGCCTTCCGTTGACCGGAAAAAGTTCTTCGGGTCCCATCAATGTTTTTACATCTGCCTGCTCTAAAATATTTTCATTGCGGTTTACCGGTAAATTCGGGTTTACGGGTACATAGGCCTTTCCTTCCATCCATAAAGCAATAATAGACGCGTATGTGTCTATATGATCAGAGGTAACTAATCCTATGATTTTATCCTGTTCTTTAATTTGAGCAGCTATTGCTTTTCTTATGCGTGATATCCTGTCTGCAAACTGAGTATAAGTATAGGCCTTTCCCCTGATAAAGAATGCGGTTTTCTCTTTGTGCTTACTAAATGCGTGTTGGAATTCCTGAAATATATTCATATTGTTTACTTTCCTTGCTTAGTTGGCTAACGAAGGGCAAAAGTACTGCTTTTTGCTCATTTGCGGGTTATTTTTAGACTATTTCCGGTTTTTTTCCTTCCAATATGTTCTTATAACCGGTATAGTTGTTATCACAATTAAAAAAATGACAATATAACCTAAGTAATCTTTTGTTTTGGGGTAATAACGTCCTAAGTAATATCCTATACTGGTGATGGATGCAATCCAGGCAATGGCACCAACAATATTATAAATCATAAATTTTCTAAAGTCTATTTTAATCACTCCGGCAAGAATGGGTGCAAAGGTGCGAATAATGGGCAAAAACCTGCCTACTACAAGCGTTTTTCCGCCATGTTTGGTATAAAAATTCCGGGTTGCTTCCAGGTGCTTCTTTTTAAACAAAAGGCTGTCTTCTTTCTGAAACAATTTCTCCCCTACTTTGTATCCAAATGCATACCCTACAATATTTCCTAATATGGCTGCTATACACATAAAGATAATCAGCGGAAGTACAGAAATATTTAAGAGTTGGGGAGAGGTGGCGCATAAGAGTCCGGAAATAAACACCAGGCTGTCGCCTGGAAGAAAAAATCCAATAAACAATCCTGTTTCGGCAAAAATGACTGTTAGCAACAAAGGCAATCCCAGTTTTACAATGGATTCCGGATTGGTAAGCTCTTTTAAAAATTCCCAGATCTGATGCACTTTGCTTTTTTAGAAGTCAAAGATACATTTAAAACGGCGTTATTTACGTATCAGCATTTCAATTATCACATTGGGCATTAGTCCTATGGCCAGGCTTATGAGTGTAGTAATGGTTACGATAAGGCTTGCCATAGCCGGAAACGGAATTTTATTTTTGGCCGAAACCGGTTTAAAATACATGGCTATGATTATTTTAAAATAGTAGTATACCCCAACGGCAGAAGTTATTACAGCCAGTATGAGCAACCACTTAAAGCTGCCTGTTGCCATTACCAGGGTGAATATATAGTATTTTGCAAAAAATCCTGCTGTAACTGGTATACCTGCTAATGAAAACAAGGCTAAAACCATACAGGCAGCCATGAGGGGACTCGTTTTTCCAAAGCCATTATAGGCATCTATACTTTCATTATTATTGGCTTTACTTACATAATAAAATATAGTAAAGGCTGTGATGGAGCCTACCGAGTATGCCAGTGAATAATACAACAGTGAGGATTTAATGTTGTCGGATAAAGAAGCATCGAGGTTTTGTGCGGCCAATAGCGCCATTAACATAAAGGCAGCGTGACTGATACTGGAGAAAGCCAGCATTCTTTTCACATTATTCTGTGATGCTGCTGTAATGTTAGCAATGAGTAATGAGAGGGCTATGATATAAGCTAAAGGTTTGGCCCATTGCTCGTAACAGGGAGCTAAACCATCTATAAACAATTTCATAAACGCTGCAAAAGCTGCCGTTTTTACAATTGTACTCATAAAGGCCGTTACAACTGTTGGCGAACCTTGATACACATCGGGCGCCCAAAAGTGAAAGGGAGCTGCCGAAACTTTAAATAGCATGGCTATAAGCACAAACAATACTCCGGTGTAAAAGAACAGGGGCATTGCCTTGTTCGTTGCCGTAATTTTCGCATGCATCAATTGAATGTCAAAGGTTCCGGTTGCACCATAAATAAGCGCAATACCAAACAGGAGAAAACCTGTAGCAAAGGAACCCATAATTAAATACTTTAATCCGGCCTCGTTGGAGTTAATTTCTGTTTTGCGACTTGCAGCTAATACATACAGGGGAATCGACATGATTTCAATTCCCAAGAATAATGTAACCATGTTTTGAAATGAGGTAAGCATTAAGGCGCCGGTAAGCGTAAACAATACCAGAGCAAAGTGTTCTGTAACGGCTTCCTGTTTGCTGAAATAATCGTGGGAAAAAATAAACCAGAAAAAAGCAACGATCAGCAACACACCACTAAAAGCTAAAGCGGGGTTATCAAAACGAATCATTTTACTAAAGAGCGGAAAAAGATCTCCCGACTCCCAATGAAAATTCCATTCCGTAAAATTTATCAGGTAGGCCGCTACTAATCCTACTAAAACCAAGGGGTACAATATTTTTTTGAATTTGAATATTTCTGCCAGCATGGCAAAAATCCCAAGTCCACTTACAATAAAAAGTCCTTTCATATGTATACTATTGTTTTTTTAATTGTCCTATGGAACACCCAGTTTATCTCCAATTGTGTTTGTGTTTCGGCAAACATGGGTATTTCATATCTAGTTAACGTTTTTTCTGTTTTTGTCAAATAGAATATTCAGTCTTTCCACAACAACCCTAGTCACCTGTGTAGCACACATTGTTCTCGCTGATATTTGTGTTATGGTAAACATAGATGTTTCACAAGTGAAATTCATTTCTTTATTTAATGCTTTCAAAAAAGGTTTTCACAGCCGGCTCAGCAATGTCGTTGAGGGGTTGAGGATAAACTCCAAATGCAATAATGGCCACACACACAATAATCAACACCGCTTTGTCGCTCCCCGAAAGGGCTGCAAACTGTTTTGTTTTTTCTACGGTTTCGCCCAGCATAATGCTTTGATAGCTCCTGAGCATGTACACCGCGCCTAATATCACACTTAGTCCGGCAAAGGCCGCTGTTAAATGCCCGTATTGGTATATTCCATTCAGTAATAAAAACTCTCCTATAAATCCATTGGTGAGTGGCAGGGCAACAGCTCCTAACAGCACAATGAGGAAAAGTAGGGCAAATCCAGGATTTACATTTCTTATCCCACCTAACTCATCAATGTCACGGGTTTGTGTATGTCTCAATAAAATGTCTGCAATAAGAAATAAGCCCACTACATTAATACCATGAGCTATCATTTGAATGATAGCGCCCTGAACGCCCTGCACATTAAAAGCCAGGATACCGGCGGCAATTAAGCCTACGTGAGCAATGGAAGAATAGGCGATTAATCGCTTATAATCTTTTTGAACAATGGCAATACAGGATGCATAAATAACCCCGAAAACACTTATAATGATTGCGGTGTGCCCCCATTTTGATAAGGCTAAAGGCACCATAGGCAACAACCATTTAATTAGTCCGAAGGTTCCCATTTTCAGCATGATTCCCGAAAGCAGCATAGTGCCGTGCGTAGGAGCATTTACATAAGTGTCGGGTTGCCAGGTGTGGAATGGGAATACCGGCATTTTAATGGCAAAGGCCACAAATATGGTCCAAAATACAAAAGTCTGCTGACCCAGCCCCAGACTTTTACCCGCTGCATAAAGGTCCTGAATAGCCCATGATTTGGTTCCTGTAATTTCCTGCGTATGCTGATACAGGTATACAAGCCCAATGAGCATAAACAATGAACCCAGGAGGGTATATACAAAAAACTTAAAGGTATAGTGTCCCCTGTTTTCGCCTCCCCATATTAAGCAAATGAAGTAAATGGGAATAAGTGCCAGTTCCCAGAATACATAAAACAAGAAGCCATCGTTGGCTGTAAATACACCTACCAATGCCATTTGCATCAACAGCACCAGGCTATAGAAGCTATTGGGTTTTTCATATTCGTTTTTGAAGGAAGATAAAATAATAAGCGGAACCAAAAAGGTCGTTAACAATACCAGTAATAAACTCATGCCATCAATACCCACAGCAAATTTAATTCCCATAGTTGGAATCCAGGTGCAATTGAGGGTAAGCTGAGCAGCATCCGGGTTGTGTTTAAACTGAAAGTAGGCGAACAAGGAAAGTATAAATTCTGCAACCGACAGGAATAATGCTGCGCTCCTGGCGGTTTTTCCCTTGGTTAAAAATACCAGTACCGCTGCCAGTAATGGAAAAATAATGAGTAAACCTGTTAACATAATGTGTTTTTTGTTCTTCTGTTTTTAGTTCTAAAACATGGTATTAATGCAAACTTGAATATAAAATGGCTACAACTCCAATGATCATGGCCAGGATATAGAATCCTATATTTCCGGTTTGCAATTGCCTGATTAGCCCGCTGCACCACCTTACCATTTGCCCTGATCCTTCTACCAGCCCATCTACCAGGGTTTTATCCACAAAGCGGTAAAAGGCTTCTGAAACAAGGTTGAGAGGTTTGGTAATAAGTGTTTCATAAAGTTCGTCCACTTTGTACTTATGGTAAATAAAATATTCTACGCCTCCCATTTCCTCTTCAGTAGCAGCAGGCAAATTGTTTTTGCTGAGGTAATATTTCCTGGCGTATAACATAGTAGCAATGGCTGCGCCGGTAGCAAAAATCATGAGTGCCCATTCGGTTTCATGAGAAAGTATGGCTGGGTTAGCCCGCTTAATGACCGGAGCCAGGTAGGCACTGATCCAGTTGTGACTTCCCCAGAAATGCGGAAGTCCCATTAAACCGCCCAAAACAGCCAATACTGCTAAAACTATCAGCGGTATGGTCATGGATTTAGGTGATTCGTGGAGGTGATGCTCCTGTTCTTTTGTTCCCCTGAACTTTCCGTAGAAAGTAAGGTATAGCATCCGGTACATATAGAAAGCGGTGAGTATAGAGGTAATTGTAGCCATCACCCACAACACAATGCCGTGTTCATATACATGAGCCAGTATTTCATCTTTGGAAAAGAAACCCGATGCCAGTGGCAATCCGCTGATGGCATAGGTTCCAATAGCCATGGTAATAAAGGTTACCGGCAATGCTTTCTTTAATCCTCCCATTTTCCTTACATCCTGTTCCCCGCTCATGGCATGAATAACAGATCCGGCACCCAAAAACAACAGGGCTTTGAAAAAGGCGTGGGTAGCTACGTGAAATACCGCAGTGCTGTAGGCTCCTACACCCAGGGCCAAAAACATGAGTCCTAACTGCGAAACCGTAGAGTAAGCAAGGATTTTCTTGATGTCTGTTTGCAACACCCCGATAGTAGCCGCAAACAAGGCAGTAATGGCTCCGATAACGGCCACAAACTCGGCTGCTGAATCGGATATGGAATAGAAGATATTAGAACGTACAATCATGTAGATACCTGCGGTTACCATGGTTGCTGCGTGTATCAGTGCTGAAACCGGTGTAGGTCCGGCCATAGCATCTGGCAGCCAGGTGTACAGCGGTATCTGGGCGCTTTTCCCCATCGCACCTATAAATAGTAGTATGGCAATGGTAGTTACGGTTGCTTTTCCGCCAATACCGGTGCCGGCCAGTTTAAATACTTCTTCAAAACTGATAGAGCCAAAGGTTACAAAGATTAACATAATGCCTAAGAGAAACCCCAGGTCGCCCACACGGTTAATTACAAAAGCTTTTTTGGCCGCATTGTTATATGCGGTGTTTTTAAACCAGAAGCCAATGAGCAGATAGGAACAAAGTCCAACCCCTTCCCAACCTACAAACATAATGAGGTAGTTATTGCCTAATACCAGCAATAACATAAAAAATACAAATAGGTTAAGGTAGGTGAAGAAGCGGCTGAAGCCCTCATCATCGTGCATATATCCGGTAGAATAGAGATGAATAAGAAAGCCAATGCCGGTGATGATTAATAAAAATAATGCCGAGAGCGGATCAACCATAAATGCAAAGGGAACTTGCAATTGCCCAGAAGAGATCCAGTTAAAAACTTCCACTACGTGTGACTTTTGTTCCGAGCCTTTGAGTTCAATGAATATCAATAAAGAACCGATGAACGAGGCAAGTACAGAAAGGCTGCCAATGGTTCCGGAAAGACCTTTGCTCATATTTTTTCCAAAAAATCCGTTGATAAGAAAACCTATCAGGGGAAACAATGGAACTAAACAAACTAATTGTATCATAAATTTTTGTTATAGGCTAGTGTTAATTTTTTAAGTTACTAAACAGGTCTATGTCTATGCTTTTTATATTCCGGTAAATCATACTTAATATGGCCAAACCAACAGCCACCTCAGCAGCGGCAACGGCCATAATAAAAAACACAAATACCTGCCCGGCAGCATCTGCATGATAGGTAGAGAAAGCTACCAGCAACAGGTTCACGGCATTCAGCATTAGCTCTATACACATAAAAATAATAATGGCATTGCGCCTGAACATTACCCCCAACACACCAATGGCAAACAATGCTGCACTTAGCAAAATATACCAGCTAATGGGAATTTGTTGTGGAGTACATTGTAATAACAAACTACTCATATTTATCATTTTAATTACTTTTTAAATCTTTTTTTCCCAGCATTACAGCACCTACCATTGCTCCCAATAGTAGTATTGATGCTACTTCGAATGGAAAGAGGAACTCCCCGAATAAAACCATTCCTAGGTTTTTAATAAGTCCCACTTCTGAATGGGAAGGTTTCATTAAGGTAAGGGTCTCTGCCCCTTTTAAGGAACCAACCATCACCAGCAACAACAAGCCCCCTGCAACTACTGCAGCTCCTTTCAGGTACAGGTTTTTGTGCGGCTCTGTATCATGATTCAGGTTCATTAACATGATAACGTAAAGGAAAAGCACCATAATAGCTCCCGCATAAACAATAATATGTACTACGGCCAAAAATTGCGCATTAAGCAAGAGGTAATGCCCGGCAATGGCAAAGAAGGTTAACACTAAGTACAACACGCTGTGTACAGGGTTTTTGGAAAATACAACCATCAGTCCGCATAAAAATGCAAAAAACGAAAGGAAGTAAAACAGGTATTCTGTGACGGGTATGTTTAGCAACATCATAATTAATTTGGCAAAAGTATTATTTTTTATTTAAGCTCTTTCCCTTATAAAGATCGTTATGTTTCATTCCTTGTAATTTTTTAAACTCCGCCACTTCCAGTGTTTGTCTTTTGCTTACATCAATGCGCTCCTCCATTTTTTCTACCAGTATATTTTTTCCGTAAACAAAATCATTACGCTCATATTCGCTGTCTACTATTCTGTCTGTTAAGAAAATGGCTTCTTTAGGGCAAGCTTCTTCGCACAATCCGCAAAAAATACAACGCAGCATATTTATTTCATAGGTCGATGCGTATTTTTCTTCGCGGTACAAATGTTCTTCTCCCTTTTTACGTTCCGCAGAGGTCATGGTAATGGCTTCTGCCGGACAAGCCACCGCACAAAGGCCACAAGCCGTGCAGCGTTCCGCACCGTTATCATCCCGCTTCAACACATGTTGCCCACGATATACCGGAGCAATGGGTCTTTTTACTTTGGGATAGTCTATGGTTGCTTTTTTCTTAAACATGTGGCTTAAGGTGATAGCCATACCTTTTGCAACAGCAGGCAAATAGAGCTTTTCCATGAAGCTCATTTCTTTATTGCTTACTACCTTACTTCTGTTCGTGAGTTGCATGTCTTCGTTTTTTATGCTCTGAAAAAATGTTGTATCAGCGCTGTTATTAACAGGTTTAAGATAGAAAGTGGTATCAGCACTTTCCATCCCAGGTTCATGAGCTGATCATAACGGAAACGCGGAAGTGTCCAGCGTATCCACATAAACAGCAGTATGAATAAAATCACTTTCAAAAAATAAACCATAAAGCCGGTGATGGTAATGGCTACTGAACCTGTTTCCCAGCCCAGCTTATCATAAATTTCATGTGCAAAGGGGAAATTGTAGCCTCCAAAATATACGCCAGCCATTATGGCCGATGAAACAAACATGTTAATGTATTCGGCAAAGAGGTAGAAACCCAGTTTCATGGAAGAATATTCGGTATGATAGCCACCCACCAGCTCGGTTTCACATTCCGGCAAATCAAAGGGTGCCCGATTAGTTTCCGCTAAAGCGCATATCAGAAATATTAAAAAGCCCAGAGGCTGCCAAATAAAGTAACAGCTTCCCATATCCTGTTGCTCCAGTATTTCACGCAAACTCAATGTGCCGGTCATTACCACCAGCGCTATGATGGAGATACCCATAGCAATTTCGTAAGAAATCATTTGGGAGGAGGCGCGGATAGCGCCCAACAGAGAGTATTTATTGTTGGAAGCCCAGCCTCCGATCATGATTCCGTAAACACCAATGGATACTACTCCGAACAAATAAAGAAAGCCAATATTAATGTCTGTTACCTGAATGGAATAAGCCTGTCCGCCAACCACCACATCTTTTGCCCAGGGAATTACCGCGCCCGTAAGGCAGGCTGTAAGCATTGCAATACAGGGCCCCAGAATAAATAAGAATTTATTGGATACGTTAGGGATAATTTCTTCTTTCATAAACATTTTTACCCCATCGGCTAAGGGTTGCAGCAAGCCAAAGGGACCCGCCCTGTTCGGGCCAATCCTGTCCTGCAGCACCGCAGAAAATTTTCTTTCGCCCCAGGTGGCGTACATAGCCACCACTAAGGCCAGGGCAAACACCCCTACACACACAATGGCTTTATAAATAACGTATGACCAAATTATCAGCATAGTTTATAAATGTTTTTTTGTTTCTGAAAAGCCCAGTGCTTTCTGTTGTTTTAATACCTGTATTTTGAGTTCGTTCAGGTGCTGGTAATGATTTTGAGAAATAACCGAATGCCTGTCTATAGGTGAAGGGCCTTCAATAGTCCAGTCGCCTTTACGTTTTTTCTCAAAGCGGCAGCTGTTGCAGATAAATTCTTCTACTTCTCCCCATTTATCTTTACGCGCTGTAACCCTTAGTACTTCTTCTCCTTTCAGCCACAGACGAACCTTTCCACTGCATTTATCACATTTGCAGCTGGCTTCAACGGGCTTGGTAAACCATACCCTGCTTTTAAAGCGGAATGTTCTGTCGGTTAAAGCACCAACCGGACAAACATCAATTACGTTTCCGGAGAAGTCGTTTTCAATAGCATTTTCAATATAGGTAGAGATCTCTGCCACATCGCCCCGGTGTACCACGCCATGCACGCGCATATCTGTTATTTGTTCGCAGGTTTTTACACAGCGGTAACACAATATGCAGCGGGTCATGTGCAATTTTATGTATTTACCAATATCAATGGGTTCAAATTCCCTGCGTTTAAATTCATAGCGAGTTTTTAGGGCTCCATGCTGATAGCCTAAGTCCTGTAAGTGACATTCTCCTGCCTGATCGCAGATGGGGCAATCGAGCGGGTGATTAATCAACAGAAATTCTACTACGCCCTTGCGTGCCTCCAGCACTTCGGGTGAAGTAACATTTTGTACTTCCATGCCGTCCATTACTTCGGTGCGGCAGGAAGCCACCGGTTTAGGCATAGGGTTAGGGTTTTGAGCCGAACCCTTGCTAACTTTAACGATGCAGGTGCGGCAGTAGCCTCCACTGGTTTTCAGTTTACTGTAATAGCACATGGTGGGCGGCGCTACTTCCGGCCCGATCATACGTGCAGCCTGCAGAATGGTAGTACCTTTGGGTACTTCAATTTCTATTCCGTCTATGGTTACTTTTGGCATATTTTTAAAAAAGTTTAAAGTAAAAAGTCAAAAGCCAAAATTGATTGCTTCTGCTTATACTTTTCTAATTTCCTTACTTTTTTTCCATTTTTTCTTTGAGTCTTATTATTGTTTTACCCAAAACATTTCTCAACGAATTTAATTCTGTGCACAGCTCTGCGCGCTTTTCCTCACTCTCTACCAGCTTTTCGAGGAGGATCAACCAATAAGCCGACTCATTGGCTGATTTTACAGCAATCCGGTAGTCTTTCATCATTTCTTTAACCGATTGACTCGTTTGAGCTTCATGAATATTGGCCCCAATTGATGTTCCAGATCTTACTAATTGCCTGATAACAATTGCGGAAATAAGGTCTTGCTTTATTCCCTTTAAATACTGCAATAGCTTTATAGAAAACTCAATTGATTTCTCTTTAATATCGTACTGATATTTTGCTGGTTGTTTTATCAAAGAACTCTTTTTTAACGTATTTACTACTTATGTTCCTAACTATTCTTTTGCACTTTTTGGCTCCATTCACTTCATTTTCAATTTCTCAAATTACCTGTGGCTTCGCGGGCTGTTACGGTGAGTGCATCGAACCGCTCAGCCACCAGATTTTTTTGACTTTTGACTCTTCCTACTTCATTTTCAAATTAGCACATCCTCAAATCTTCAAATTAGCTTTATATTGTTCTATTTACATACTACATTCAACATTGTTTCTGCTGTTTTATGCCCATTATTTGCTGCGTTTTTAAAATATACACAGGCTTTGTTTTTTTTCTTTTGCCAGAAAAAAATAACGCCTATGTTATAAAAGCAACCTGCGCTATCATCTCCTGTCTTCAATGCTTCTTCAAATTTATTTTTCGCACCATCATAATCTTTATTCTCTAAATATTGAAATGCTGCATCATAATTACTGTCTTTGTTCTTTACCTCTCTCACAAAAAAAGGATCATTTAAACCAAAAACAATTGGCAAATTAAAGTAGACATCCACATTTCTGCCATCCATTTTACCCGGTGTCCATGCCGGCATTGATTTCACTACCCTTAGGGCCTCCTCATCCAGGTCTTTAAACCCGCTTCCTTTTAATACTTCTACATCAGTAATATTACCTGTTTTATCTACAACAAATTTTATATAAACCTTACCTCCAAATAAACGCTCAGACATTTTCTTGGGGTAGACTATGTTTTTAGTCAAGAATTTCATCATCTCGCTTGTTCCCCCCGGGTACTCCGGCATTTGCTCTACCACATTAAACACCCCGGATTTATCCTTAGAATTAGGTGCTTCCCCACCATTTTCATCGGGCTTATTGCTTTGCCCAAAACTTTTTACACCAACCAACAAAATCAACATGATTAAAAACCATATCCCTGCTCTGCTATTCATTACTCTTTTATTTGATCGACTTTGCATTTTTTTCTTCCTCTTTTTGGCTCCCGATAGCTATCGGTATCCTCTTCATTTTCAAATTCTCAAATTAACACATCTTCAAATTACCTGTGGCTTCGAGAGCTGTTACGGTGAGTGTACCGAACCGCTCAGCCACCTCTTCTTTGACTCTTTACTCTTCATTTTCAAATTCTCAAATTATCACATCTTCAAATTTCCGTGTGGCTTCGAGAGCTGTTACGGTGAGTGCATCGAATCGCTCAGCCACCAGATTTTTTTGACTTTTGGCTCCATTCACTTTATTTTCAAATCCTCAAATTAACACATCTTCAAATTAATTTCCTGGCTTTGACAACTATTGTTTCGCCAGTGCATTCAGCCTGTAATAATGTTTTACATCTTCGAGCTTTTTCTTTTTCACCACATCTACAAACTCTTGTTTAAAATGCCTGAGTGCTGCTGCAACAGGCCAGGCTGCTGCTTCACCCAAAGGACAAATTGTTTTTCCTTCTATTTTACTCTGTACATCCCATAACAAGTCTATGTCGGATTCTACTGCTGTTCCGTTTATGAATTTCTTCAGTATTTTCTCCATCCAGCCAGTTCCTTCCCTGCAGGGAGAACATTGTCCGCAAGACTCGTGATGATAGAAGCGCGAAAAGGTGAAGAGGTTTTTCACTATACTGGTGTCTTCATCCATAACAATAAAACCACCTGAACCCAGCATGGTTCCTGTTTGAAACCCTCCATCGGCAAGGCTTTCATAGGTCATCAGCCTGGGTTCGCCCTTAGCTGTTTTCAGAATAAGCTCCGTAGGTAAAATAGGTACGGATGAACCTCCTGCTACAACTGCTTTTAGTTTTTTTCCATTTCGTATGCCTCCGCAATAGGCCTCCGAGTATATAAATTCTTCCACCGGAATACCCAGTTCTATTTCATAAACACCTGGCTTGTTAATATGGCCGGAGGCCGAAATTAATTTGGTTCCGGTAGACTTTCCAATTCCTATTTTGGCATACTCCTCGCCACCCATGTTTACGATGGGAGCAACAGCTGCAATGGTTTCTACGTTATTAACAACCGTTGGGCAACCATATAAACCAGCTACAGCCGGGAATGGGGGCTTAATACGCGGGTTTCCTCTTTTTCCTTCCAACGATTCCAGCAGCGCTGTTTCTTCTCCACAAATATACGCTCCGCCGCCTACCTGTACATATAGATCGAGCGAGTAATTGGTGCCTTGTATGTTTTGTCCTAACCAGCCATTGGCGTAGGCTTCACGAATGGCTTGTTCCAGTATACGGGAAACATAAAAATATTCTCCACGGATATAGATGTAAGAAGTTTTTGCACCCAATGCATAAGAAGAGGTAATCATGCCTTCTACCAGTGCATGCGGAATTTTTTCCATCAGGTACCTGTCTTTAAAGGTGCCCGGCTCCGACTCATCGGCATTGCACACCAAATAGCGGGGAACTCCTTCGGGTTTTGCCAGAAAGCTCCACTTGAGTCCGGTTGGAAAACCTGCACCGCCCCTGCCCCGCAGACCCGATTTCTTAACTTCATCTGTTACCTGATCCGGGCTCATGGTTTTCAGGGCCTTTTCTACTGAAGCATAGCCCCCGTGCTGGCGGTACACTTCATAGGTATGTATTCCCGGAACCTGATCGTTGTGTATTAAAAGTTTTTTTCCCATTCGCTTTAGTACGGGTTATAAAGTGTTTTTATAATCTAAATCGGTATAGTTCTTACGTTTCCCTTCTGCCTTATAATCATTCAAAATCTGATCAACTTTTTCAAAGGTGAGGTTTTCATGAAAAGAGGCCCCGCATTGCATCATGGGCGCTGTACCACAGGAGCCGAGGCACTCTACTGTTTTCAGGGTAAACAAGCCGTCTTTAGTAGTTTCGCCGTCTTTTATTCCTAATTTTTTTTCTATGTAGGCCACAATGTCTTCTGCCCCACATAGCCAACAGGAGCTGGTTCTGCACACCTCCAACATACATTTTCCAACCGGTTTCAGGTTATACATCGAATAAAAGGAGGCAACCTCAAACACTTCTATTGGTTTAATTTTTAATACCGTTGCCACATAATCCATTACTTCCGGACTCAACCACCCGTCAAACTCTGCCTGTGCAACGTGCAGAACCGGCAACAGGGCCGATTTTTGTTTTCCTTCCGGATAACGTTTCATGATGGCTTGCACCGTTTCCATAGCCGCATCACTGAATTTTACTTCAGCTCTTTTTCTGGCATCGAAGTGCTGTGCCCCGTGTACTTGTGAACCCATTTATTCTTTTAATTTTTTATTTTTATTACAGCATTCATACAATTCTTTTCTTTCCGCCTACATCCAACTTCCCTTATTTAATGGCTTCCTGTTTTTTCCCTCCAACTCATTTCTTGTCTTTTAACTTTTTATCTCTTTACTTTTATTAAGCATCCAGCTCTCCGGCAATTACGTTCATGCTACTCATGGTAAGAATAGCATCCGAAAGCATCTTCCCTTTTATCATTTCCGGATAAGCCTGATAATAAATAAAGCAGGGTCTGCGGAAATGCAGCCTGAAGGGTGTTCTTCCTCCATCGCTGATCAGGTAAAAGCCCAGCTCTCCGTTAGCGCCTTCCACACAGTGGTAGACTTCTCCTTTAGGCACCTCTGTTTCGCCCATTACGATTTTAAAATGATAAATAAGCGCCTCCATGTTGTTGTACACTTCCTCTTTAGGGGGTAGTAAAAATTCCGGAACATTGGCCTGGAAGCCACCCTCTTTAGGAATATTTTTTAATGCCTGTTCCAATATTCTCAGGCTTTGCCACATCTCTTCCTGCCTAACCATAAAACGGTCGTAGGTATCGCCCTGTGTGCCTATTGGAATAGTGAAATCAAAATCCTGGTAAGAGCAATAGGGCTGAGCTACACGCACATCATAGTCTACCCCGGCTGCTCTTAAATTGGGGCCGGTAAAGCTATAGCTCAGGGCTTTTTCGGCACTAATGGGTCCGCAATCAATGGTGCGTTCCATAAAAATTCGGTTTCGCTCCAGCAGGTTTGCAAATTCCTGCAAAGCTTTAGGAAACTCCTTTACAAAATGATGAATTCTATTCCAGGTGTCTTCGCTCCAGTCCCGCTCAAAGCCTCCTATCCGCCCAATATTGGTGGTAAGTCGTGCCCCGCAAATAGACTCGTATATTTCATATATTTTTTCACGCCACTGAAATACGTACAAAAAGCCCGTCATGGCTCCTGTATCTACCCCAATCACCGAGTTACAGATAATGTGGTCGGCTATACGCGCCAGCTCCATAATGATCACCCGCATGTACTGTACTCTTTTTGGTATTTCTGCGCCAATTAGTTTTTCTACCGTCATTTCCCAACCCATGTTGTTGATGGGCGATGAGCAGTAGTTGAGCCGGTCGGTAATGGGTGTGATCTGGTTATAGGGTCTGCGCTCGGCCAGCTTTTCAAAAGCCCGGTGAATGTATCCAATAGTGGGTACAGCATCTACAATAATTTCCCCGTCCATGGTCAGTACGTTCTGAAAAATGCCGTGGGTGGCGGGGTGGGTTGGACCTAAGTTAAGAATGGAATATTCCTTTTCTTCTATTTTTTTTGCATCGGGGCTCCGTTGTTGTTGCTTGCTCATTTTCGTTTTTTAATGATTAGCGGCCAAACATACTGTCTTTTTTATCCTCACGGGTTTGGTCTTCCAGAGGATATTCTTTCCGTAAAGGAAAATAGTCCATCTCATCCATATTCAGGATGCGTTTAAGATTGGGGTGCCCGTTAAACTTTATCCCAAAAAAATCATAGGTTTCTCTTTCCATCCAATTAGCTCCTGCCCACAAGCTGGTAACGCTGGGTATTTCGGGATGAGCTATCGGTAAAAATGTTTTTACCCTTATGCGTATGTTTTTAGGCATATTGTGCAGGTGGTAAATCACCCCTAATTGCTTTTCATCAGCACTTTGCATGCCAGTGAGGTCTGTCAGGAAATGAAAATCCATTTCTGGATCCTGTTTCAGAAAAGAAAGTACCTGGTGTATTTTCTCCTTTTGAATATAAAAAACCGGGAAGTTGTACAGCAGTTCCGCGCTTTCCACGGCGCCCGGAAATTGTACGTTTAGTTTTTCGTGAATGTTCTTTAATAGCTCTTCACTCATATAGTAGTTTTATTCTATTCCGTAGCTGTTTAATAGTTTTTTATATTCCGGCGAATCCCTTCTTCTGAAAGATTCATTCTGAACCAGTTCCTGTATTTTAAGTATACCGTCTATAATTTGCTCAGGGCGTGGCGGACAACCCGGAACGTAAACGTCTACCGGAATAATACGGTCTATTCCCTGAAGTACGCTGTAGGTGTCAAAAATGCCTCCGCTCGAAGCACAGGCACCCACCGACAGCACCCACCGTGGTTCGGCCATTTGTTCATATACCTGGCGCAGCACGGGTCCCATTTTTTTAGATATGGTTCCCATAACCATTAATAAGTCTGCCTGCCTGGGCGAAAAACTAAGGCGCTCTGCTCCAAAGCGCCCTAAGTCATAATGCGAGGCCATAGTGGCCATAAACTCTATACCACAACAGGAGGTGGCAAACGGCAAAGGCCAAATAGAGTTCTTTCGTGCCAGACCCACTGCATCTTCCAGCTTACTCACGAAAAAGCCTGGCCCTTCCATGCCTTCCGGAGATTTGGCAATTTCTACCTTGGTTCTTTTGCTGAGTTCTTTACCCATGAATTTATTTTAAATAAGTTGATCGTTTAGTCTTCCCATTTCAAAGCCTTTCTGGCCATAATGTAATAAAACCCTACCAGCAACAGCGCAATAAATGAAAACATTTCTATCATACCCAGGGTTCCCAGCTCTTTAAAATTTACTGCCCAGGGGTACATAAATATAACTTCCACATCAAACAACACAAATAATATAGCTACCAGAAAATACTTAATAGAAAACGGAACCCTGGCATTGCCTTTACTTTCTATTCCGCACTCAAATGTATCTAACTTTATTTTGGTTTTTCTTTTAGGCCCCAGCATATGTGTTACTACCATGGCGGTAACAACAAAGCCTGCTGCAACCAAAAACATTAAAACTACCGGCAGGTAATCTAAGGGAGTGTTTGTAGCATTCATGCGTTCAATTGTTTATAGCTAGTGATGATTGGTTGTGAAAACGAAATCAATAGTAAGATTAACCATTTTCCCTCAAACCATCAACACGTTCGGCGACAAAAATAATCTTTTGCTTAGAAACTACGCCTTTTTTGTCAGATGTTTTTCTTAACGATATTGTGTTTACTATTTTATTCGCGTTTTTTTCATGTTATTTTTGTTCTGCTTTGACTAAAAATAAGCCTCTGGCCTGCTGCTTACTTTCTGTGAACAAGGTTTTGTTCATTTCTATTTTAATAGGTATTAGGAGATATTAACCGAAAACATTAGATTTAGAATATTCTTGTTTGTTCTCCATTCTATATCCGAAAAATCTTATATGGTAAAAAACTTGGGCAAAAAAACTACAGTACCAAATAATCAAAAAAAAATATTTGTACTCGACACTTCAGTCATCATCTACGACCACACCGCCATCAAAAACTTCAAAGAGCACGATGTTGTCATCCCTATTACAGTGCTGGAAGAACTGGATAATTTTAAAAAAGGCAATGACACCAAAAATTTTGCAGCCCGTGAATTTACCCGGTACATTGATAAACTGTCGGGAAACAGCACCTTGCAGGATTGGACGCCTATAAATGGTAAAAATCATGGGGTGTTTAAAATAGACATGCACCAAAAATCGAAGGTAGACGCCGAAGTGGTTTTTGGTGAGCGTAAAGCCGATCACCGTATTTTAAATACAGCCTTATCTATCGCCCAGGAGTATCCCGACCGTAAGGTGGTTATGGTTACCAAAGACATTAATCTGCGCATTAAAGCCAAATCATTGGGTTTAACTGCCGAAGATTATGAAACCGGTAAAATAAAGCATGTAGACGAGCTATACACGGGCATTACGCTAATAGACAAAGCTTCGGTTGATGCTATTGATGCTATTTACGAGAGTGGCGGCGTTTCCGTTGAAATTGCATTTAAACGCAACAAACCCATGGCCAATCACTTCTATATATTAAAAAACAGCCAGAAGTCTGTATTGGCTACTTTTGATGCGGAAAGCTCTACCCTGCGCAGGGTACATAAAACAGCGGCCTTTGGCATTATGCCAAAAAATGCCGAACAGGCCTTTGCCTTAGATGCCATTATGAACCCTAATATCCGTTTAGTCAGTATACAGGGTGTGGCCGGTACTGGTAAAACCTTATTATCATTAGCCGGTGCCATTGAACAAAGAAGAAATTACCATCAAATATATTTAGCACGACCCATAGTGCCCCTGAGTAATAAAGATATTGGCTACCTGCCAGGCGATGTGAACTCTAAGTTAAACCCATATATGGAGCCACTGTGGGATAATTTGAAATACATTAAAAACCAGTTTTCGGAAAAAGAAAAAGAGTTTAAGCAAATTAACGATATGGTGGAGAACGAAAAATTGGTGGTGTGCCCCCTGGCCTATATCAGGGGTCGTAGCCTTAGTAATGTATTTTTTATTGTAGATGAGGCGCAAAACCTTACCCCGCATGAAGTTAAAACCATTATTACCCGCGCCGGGGAAAACACCAAAATTGTATTTACCGGAGACGTTCACCAGATAGACACGCCTTACTTAGATGCTCAAAGTAACGGACTTTCATACCTGATAGACAAAATTAAGGACAAACCTATTTATGCCCATATCACCTTGCAAAAAGGTGAGCGAAGTGAACTGGCTAATTTAGCGAATGAGTTGTTGTAGGCTCAACAATCAATTTTCCTTATTCTATCACTGTGCCTGCCGCCTTCAAATTCTTCCTGAATAAAAGCATCAATACATTTTTCTGCTTCCTGTTGTTGAATAAATCGTGCAGGTATGGTTAATATATTAGCATCATTATGCTGCCTGGCCAAAACAGCTATTTCACTGTTCCAGCACAAAGCGCTTCTAATACCCTTGTGTTTATTGGCACTCATATTTATTCCGTTTCCGCTGCCACATAGTAATATGCCAAAATCACCTTCTTCTTTTATTATCGCATCTGCAACCAAATGTGCATAATCTGCATAATCTGCCCGGTCTGCCGAAAAACAGCCCTTATCCTCTACTCCAATGCCTAATTTATTAATATAGGCTATTAGCTTTTCTTTTAATTCAAAACCGGCGTGGTCACAGCCTACAATAATTTTTTTAATATTCCGCATGAAACAATTTTAAAAGCCAAAATTACTATAAAATAGAATGAACAGGCTTTCTTTAAATCATTTCTAATTACCTGATAGTTAACATGAAATAAATAAGTATTATTAACGTTACTTTGTTTGTAACTTAATATACTGTTAACAATTAGCAACAATAAAACCTAACAAGTAAAATAAATAACTTTCATTATTAAAATTCCCGAATCAAACAAGGTTTTATTGTGAGAAAATAAAAGCAAAAATTAACAGTTCTATGAGTCTTTTTATTTCTAAATAAAGAGTAATTTTATTCAGTAGTATTCTTTTAATAAGGTGTTAATAAAGTTAAGTAGTATTAATAATCAGCTAATTATATATAACTTATTTTACTATTTATGTTACTTACTATTGATAACTGAAAAAATCAACTTTTAAGAAGATTGTTTTCAACAGAACTAACACCTATTAATATAAATACATATTTTTTAAATTTTAAATAAAATAAATATATATTATAAGTATGTTGACGGATTTGAGGAAAAACAATTTGGTGATAGACCCGGCTTTAGATATTTTTGAAGAAATAAATAAATTAAAAAAAAGCAAAAATGTTTTACTACTGGCTCATTACTATCAGGATGCGGATATTCAGGATATTGCTGATTATATTGGAGACAGTCTGGGCCTGGCGCAACAGGCAGAAAAAACAAAGGCAGACATTATTCTTTTTGCCGGAGTGCATTTTATGGCAGAAACAGCAAAAATCCTCAATCCTACCAAAAAAGTTCTTATTCCCGATATGGCTGCAGGCTGTTCCCTCGCCGATTCCTGTCCGCCCGAAAAATTTGCAGCGTTTAAGCAGCAACACCCTGATCATATTGTAATTACCTACATTAACTGCACAGCAGAAATAAAAGCATTGTCCGATATTATTTGTACTTCCAGTAATGCAGTGCAAATCGTTGAAAGTTTATCACCACAACAAAAGATAATATTTGCACCTGATAAAAACTTAGGTGCCTATATTAATAAAAAAACAGGGAGAAACATGGTATTATGGGATGGTGCCTGTATGGTTCATGAAATATTTTCCTTAGAAAAAATAACCAAATTAAAACATGAGCATCCTCAGGCACAACTAATAGCTCATCCTGAATGCGAAGCCGCCATTTTAAATATAGCAGACTTTATAGGTAGCACTACAGCCTTACTCAACTATACTAAAAAAAGCGCTGTAAACGAGTTTATTGTGGCAACAGAAACAGGTATTTTACATCAAATGATAAAATCTAATCCCTTAAAAACTTTTATACCAGCACCGCCAAATAATTCCTGTGCCTGCAATGATTGTCCGCACATGAAACTAAATACCATAGAGAAAATATACCTTGCTTTAAAAATAGAGCAGCCAGAGTTAATAATGTCAAATGAATTAATAGTAAAGGCAAAAAAGCCAATACAAAAAATGCTAGAATTATCTGCACAATTTGGACTTTAATGGTTAAAAGAAAAATATACCACTATTTATTGTGTTTACTTTTAGTAAGCACCATTACACAGCTTAATGCACAAAATCAACCAATAAACCCTAATGGTTATAATGTGTTTTATTATGATAATGGAATAAAATCATCGGAAGGTACCATGCTAAACGGAAAGCCGGATGGCTACTGGAAAAATTACTATCAATCAGGGATAATAAAGAACGAAGGAAATAGAAGAAATTTTCAATTAGATAGTGTGTGGAAATTTTATAACGAGAAAGGTAAATTAACAAAAACCTATAATTATCGGGAAGGAAAGAAAAATGGATATGTATGTAATTATGATACAGCAGAAAGAATACTATCAAAAGAAAATTATGAGAATGATATAAAACAAGGGAACTCATTTATATTATTTAAATCTGGAAAAACAAAGCAGGTAATTCCTTATGTAAATGGCAGGGCAGATGGTGTTTCTTATGAGTACAATGAAGATTCTGTAATTGTTGCAATAGTTTATTACAAAATGGGTTTTATAGAGAAGTCAGAAAAACTAAACCGTAAAGATGAAAAAGGAAATAAGCAGGGAATATGGAAAGAATTTTATAACGATGGAAAAGTAAAAAAAGAAATAAGGTATAAGGATGGTATTGTAGATGGGTATATAAAGGAGTATGATAAAAAAGGAGATTTAAGTAATATAGAAAAATTTAATGGAGGAAAAAAAATAGAAAACCCACCAGAACTGGCTAAGTTAGATGTTTTTAAAGCTTATTATGAAGACGGAAATGTGCGCTATGAAGGAGGTTATGTAAATTCATTACCCGTAGGAATGCACTTTCATTATAAACTATCCAAAGAAATTTGCGATTCCATTTTAATTTACGATGATACCATACAGCGTAAAGTTTTCAGGTGTTTTAAACAAAGTATACCTGATTCGGCCATTGTTTACCAGGATGGGTATTTAATAGAAAAAGGACCTGTAGATTCCTTAAGAAGAAAGCAGAAGGAATGGACAGAATATCACCTAAGTGGTGAATTTAGAGCCAGAGGACAATATAAGGATGATAACCGTGTGGGTGAATGGATATTTTACTACCCGAATAAGAAAATAGAACAAAGTGGTAATTACGATAAAAAAGGTAAACCTAACGGAAAATGGAAGTGGTATTATGAAAATGGAACTGTGTTGCGGGATGAAAACTATAAACACGGCAAACACGAAGGCTTGTTTCAGGATTTTACGGAGGATGGAAAAATAGTTACAAAAGGAGAATATGTGGATGGTGAAAAGGAAGGATTATGGTATTATGAAATGATGAACTATAAAGAGTATGGAATATACCGCAATGGATTACCCGATAGTATTTGGAAAGCCTATTACATAGCAGAAAATAAATTAAAATTTGAAGGTGCTTTTTTAAATGGGGAACCAGATGGAAGACATACCTGGTATTATGCTACAGGAAAAATATGGGCAACAGGAAAATATGCCGGAGGAATGAGACAAGGGGAATGGAGATTTTTTGATGAGTATGGTGTAGTGTCTTTAACTATACATTATGAGGCTGATGAGGAAACCAGTTGGAACGGTATTAAGGTAATTCCAACATTGGAAGAATCTTTAAGGGTATATGAAAATGTAAAGAAAAAAACGGATAAACCAGAAACGGATAAAAAAGAAAAAAACTAAACATCAGCAGTAAATATTTCAAATGAATAAAAAGGATCCATCCAGAAAGGAACTGCTACAGGAAATTGC
>JACCDP010086145.1_pt1 | contig 40211 bp, 29 predicted proteins | sample 7445841 | NCBI WGS metagenome assembly JACCDP01 (sample SAMN15323441, study PRJNA562643) | freshwater metagenome | isolation source: river surface water | place: USA:Blue River Watershed | collected 2017-08-17 | reverse complement strand
TTGGCCAAGGTTGCCATTTCGCGACCAGACAATTCTTCGTCAATTCGCTTCATGTCGATGTTGGAATAGGCTACTGGAACTTTTCTTCCTACTGCTAAGTCGGTTACGATAACCAACTCTTTCTGATTTTGCAATACCAACAACACTTCGACACTTGCTTCTCGGCTACCGACAATCACATCAATTGCTTGCTCCACATAACCCACAGCTGAGAAATACAATTTTTGATTGCCGTGAGGCATTTGCAATTTAAATTTTCCATCAATATCTGTGACCAATCCCTGATCCTTCTTTTCCCCCCAAACCACTACGGCTGAAGGGATGGTCTCATTGGTCAAAGCATCCTTCACTACTCCAGATACAGCTCCTTGCATTTGAGCAAATACTGTAACGGATAAACAAACAAACAATACAGACAATAAACTTTTCATGGATTGCTAAGGAAAAAAAAGGGGCTCGCGCCCCTTTTGGTTATTTGATCAAATTCTTTCTTATCCGACTACCATCAGCCATTCTGGCTTCAATCCAATACATTCCTGAAGAAATTCCTTCTGCATTGAATCGGGTCATTCTGTCGTTAACATTGTATTGCGCCGCAACCAATCTACCATTCAAATCATACATCAAAACTGACTCAATACCAGATTGAGCAACAATGCTGATCATTCCATTCTGGATTGGGTTAGGATAAACAGCCAATTGCAATTGCTCTCTTTCGTTAACACCAGCAGCGCAATCGCATGTATGGAAACCTAAGTTGTCGAAAGTATTGGCAGATAAAGTATCATATTGAGCAAAAACATCAAATGTTGAGGGGTTGGTTGTGACACCTGATGTAACATTTGACTTACGCAACATTGTATGGTCTTGAGAAGCATACAAAGGAGCTCCAGTGGTATCTGTAGCATACGCGCTCCATCCACCGAAACCTGTACCTTCACCGATACGACCAAACAAGTCAACCAAAGTTTGACCTTGGTTTTTCACAATCGCCAAAGCATCGTTACCATTGAAGTACATGGCCCAAACACCATTGTCATAAGTTGGATTAGCAAAAAAATCGCCAGCCGCTTGCAACTCATCCCAAACTGGAGCCTCTAGACCTGTGCCCAAGGAATCACGCTTATCAAGAACAACAACCAATACGTCATTGGGCTGAATGGTCAACCCATCGAAATAAGTGATATTTCCATAAGACGCACTACCGTTCGAAAAACGAACGATGCCGTATCCAGTCATGTCCTTTGGAGTAGCAGTAGGATTATAAATCTCAACCGCTTTATTGTTGCTCCATCCCTCTACAATTTCAGAGATGATCACTTCGTTACACTGAGCATTCGCGATCATCGCGGTAGCCATTGCAAATAAACTTAGTAAATGTTTTTTCATATTTTTTGGGTTAGCGTGCAAATGTATGAATGAAAACTCATTTTCCACCCTCATTTAGATGTTAATCCTGTGGCATTTTTTCGTTAAGTCGGGCAACTTTTTCGTAGGATTGTAAATCATACAAAGGATAATGACGGATATAGAACTGGCTGAACAATGTTTGTTGGGGAATCGCAAGGCTGAAAAGCTAATGTACGAGCGGTTTTCAGGACAGATGTTCGCCATTTGTAAACGATACCTCCCCAACCAGCAAGAAGCAGAGGATGTCTTTCATGAGTCCATGATTTTGGCTTTTACCAAACTAAAATCTTGGAGACAGGAAGGTCCATTGGGCGGTTGGATTAGACGAATTACCGTGAATCAATGTATCAATCATTTGAAGAAAAATAAAAAAATGTGGACCGCAGAAAATGCAGACCTATCCAATGTAAAAGACGCTACGATTGACAACATCTTGAATCCACTCAACACAGCTGAAATTCTGAAGTGTATTGCGGAACTTCCTTTGGGATACCGCACCGTCTTCAATCTTTTTGCGATCGAAGGGTTCTCTCATCAAGAAATAGCGCAACAACTGGGTATATCGGAAAGCACTTCAAAAACACAATTTTTAAAATCTAAACTTCGGTTGCAACAAAAAATCGAAGCATTAGAAAAAACTGGAATAGCATGAAAAATGAAAATTGGATTTCAAGGATTCAAAATATAGAATCAAATCCCCCTGCAGGAAGTTGGGATAAAATTCAGTCCAAAAGAAAATTAAAAACAAGACTGCAATGGTCTGCCGCGATTGTTGCAGGAACCATTGTCGTAGGAGGAATATTGTGGTTGAGCACTTCAACTCAAAATATTGGTCAAGATCTTTCAGCTGAGCAATCCATTGCTTCAAATCCAAAGGTCAAGTCCAATGTTGAAGTAGCACAATCTCTTAAAAACTATCCCACTTCGAATATTTCGGTTCAACCCACTGATGAAATAACTACCGAAAAAATTGAAAGCACTACCGAAAAACCCCAAACAATTGCTCCAAAAAACTTGAGCGGATTTCCGTACAATGGAAAAGTAAACACTACTTCTGAATCAATTCCCGACATTGCTCATCCACATATTGAAATTGCAACTGAAATCGTCTCAAGTGATCTCTCCGAGAGTAATTCAATCAACCCGGTTGAATTGGAAAACACTTCCGAGGAAATGTTATCTAGCTATGATATTGATTGGTCAAAAGTCCCCAATTTATTCACGCCCAATTTAGATGGGCAAAATGACTTATTCACTCCCTTTGAAGAAATACCCGATTGGTCTGGTAAAAGTTGGAGAATAAGCCACGAAGGAAATATCATTCAAACTTTCAGTGCTCTAGAGAAATGGGATGGAAACAACGCCGCTGGATTTGAGATGCCCGTTGGCCAGTATGTGGTAGAGGCATTTTACATTGACAAACCACAATCGATACAAGTTCTTAAAAAGATTATGGTCATTCAACTAGTTAGATAACACTTTCCTGAATTTCCGCGTATAAACTTTTGCTCCTTTCATGTTCAAATGACTCGCATCGTAAAACAAAGTAGAGTCATTGACATCAAATTCAACTTCTTGATATCGATTGATCGCGAGTCCTCGTTTAAGGCAATATTCCATGATTGGTCTGAAATTGTCAGTTTTCCGATATTCGGGGCATTGAAAAGCATTGACCTCAATACCGTGCTTTTTCATTTCCAAACAAAATGTTTCTAATGCCATCCAATTTTCTTCAAATGGTTGGATGATTCGTTTTTCCTCTTCCTCGGGATTCTCGAACTTGGTGCTTCTTCCTTTCATTTCACGAAACATTCCCCACTTCAATCCCACGCGATCTTCTTCCCAATTGGGTGAGATAACTGCACCCCAGAATCGGCGAGCTTGAACCAACTTCGTCTGAAGTGTCGCCAATGGCGCATTTTTCCATGCGCCCCATTCCCATTGGGCATCCATTAAAAATGGGAAAGATAACATCGCACGCTGCTCATACTCCTCGTCTTTAACCCATTTCTCCATGTGTGGCATAAATTGGTTGGGTGCCAATTCTATCCATATTTGTTTCAATTGCGGATTATTTGCAACAAGCCATTCGGCTTTCTTTACGGAATAATAAAAACATTCTCCCGATTTACCAAGGTTCACATATACATCCTCGGCCTGTTCAACAATGGCACATTCAGGATGAGAATTGCCAATAACCATAACCGTTTTGTGTTGAGGTATTGCAGGACAATACATCGAACTTCTCATACTTGACATTGTCAATAGGCACAACAAAATCACGCCAATGGGCAAAGCGAAAAACAAGATAATTTGAATTAGTCGTCTCATCATTTTGTTGCTTTCCTGGCCATTACAATCTGCTCCTTGGGATGCAACCCAAGCCTCTGGATTTGGTTCGCATCAGACCAATATTCAAGTTCGAAACCTACGTCCATTAAACGTTTATAAAAATCCAGACCATACAGTCTTTGGTGATCAAACTGACCTGTAATTGATTCAAGATTCAATGGATTTTCCACATCTGAAACCTCTATTGTATCTGACAAATTCAATGACCATGGCACCTGAACTATGGCTACACCGCCCGGTTTTAGTACCCTGAAAATTTCAGACATCGCCAAGTTATCGTCCTTCACATGTTCCAAAACATGATTGGCAATGACCATGTCCCAAGTATTGTTTTCAAAAGTTATTTGCTGCACATCCATCCGCAATGTATCAGACGTGTATTGATATCCCGGTGCAAAGAAATCTCCCTTCACATACCTTTTGGTATGTGCATTCAGAAAACCAATCAAGTAAGACTCGGGGGCAAAATGTAAAACGTCCGGTTTGGAATTCTTAAACAAATTGTTCCAATGATTTTCAAAAAAATGGAGCATCAATCGATCTCGATCCGTAGTATGGCAAATTGGGCATCCTCTCTTTCTCCTTCCCGCGCCAACCATTTCATGATTGTTGAAAACTTCACTACTCAGCCCCACCCAAATCCAAGTGCGAACATGCGCTAAACACACGTTGCAATGGTGCTTACGCCCCCAATACCAAATTCGTTTGAGCAGGGTCTTCATAAATTTTTCCGAAGATAAGAAAGCCCTCAATATTATAGCCCGTTATCTTTACCCCATGGCCAAAACGAAAACCGCTTTTTTTTGTAGAAATTGTGGACATCAATCTCCCCAATGGGCAGGGAAATGTCCTTCATGCAGTGAATGGAACACTTTTGAAGAAGAGGTTGTGCAGCGCGATAAGGGTCCTGCTGGTGTTGCACCTAAGTTGAGTATTCATGCTCATCCTGCAAAAAAAGTCGAGGATTTAGAGTCTCAAATTTTTGAACGCTATCCTGTAGTTGATCAAGAACTACATCGCGTACTCGGAAATGGAATTGTTCCTGGAAGTTTGATTTTATTTGGTGGAGAACCTGGAATTGGTAAATCCACGCTATTGCTTCAATTGGCCTTGCAACAAAATCACATTGAAGTGCTTTATGTTTCGGGGGAAGAGAGTGAAGAGCAGATTAAAATGCGTATCGATCGCGTAGGACTCAACAACCCCAAATGTTGGCTTTTGATGGAAACCAATGTTGAAAATATTGAAGCTCACATTGCGCAGATCAAACCGCAATTGGTCATTATAGATTCAATTCAAACATTGTACAGCCCCACCATTGAGAGCGCTCAGGGAAGTGTTTCGCAAATTAGAGAATGTGCCACTCGACTTTTAAAGATTGCCAAACAAGACAACGTTGCCATTTTCATGATTGGCCATATCACCAAAGAAGGATCTATTGCAGGTCCCAAACTTTTGGAACACATGGTAGATACCGTATTGCTATTTGAAGGGGACCGTCAACACATCTACCGCTTACTTAGAACAACCAAAAATAGATTTGGCTCAACCAATGAAATGGGCATTTATGAAATGCAAGGTTCAGGATTGAGAGAGGTTTCCAATCCCAGCGAACTTCTCATTCAACAACACACCAATGAACTTAGCGGCTCTGCCATTTCTGCTGCTTTAGAAGGTATGCGTCCCATGCTGATTGAAATCCAAGCACTCGCAAGCACCGCAGTTTATGGAACACCCCAACGCAGCACCACGGGTTTTGACTTGAGGAGACTCAATATGCTACTTGCAGTATTGGAGAAGAGATGCGGATTTAGACTAGGTATGAAAGATGTATTTCTAAACATTGCTGGAGGAATGCGATTGGAAGATCCCGGAATGGACCTGGCTGTTATCGCGGCGGTGATGAGCAGTAACGAGGATATTCCATTGCCCGCTCAAACTTGCTACGCCGGTGAGGTTGGACTCAATGGTGAAATTCGCCCCGTATCAAGAATTGATCAGCGTATAGCAGAAGCGGCCAAATTGGGGATGAAAAAAATTATCATCTCCAAATTCAACAAGGAAGCTGACAACAAAGAAATCGAAATAATCAAAGTAGGACGAGTTGACGAATTGGTTAGCGTTTTGTTTGGCTAAGAGAATCTCCAAACATTTGAAACCATTTTAAGGCTCCCTTTGGATTAAGATGATTGTCATTTGAAAAATCAGTGACGTTCCAATACTTGGCTTGATTGAAATCCCAAATCTTGACATCGTCATTGCGCTGCAATTGAACCACCCATTCACTCCAAACGTTTTTCACATGAGAAGGAATGGATTGGTTGAAGGTATTGAAAAATGGAGGCACAACAAGGACCACTTCCACGTTGTGTTCATTTAATATTTGAATTGTTGAATCCAAATAAATTTTGTTCCGTTCCACATCCGAATTATCACAAACAAAATCATATTTCATCACAAAAGTTTGTTTGATTTCACTTGTATCAAATCCTAAATCGTAAAAGCGACCTGTCGTATCAAACGGAGCAAAACCGTTTGGATTGATCTCCAAATGTTGCTTGTAAGGATTCCATGCATCATGCACAACATTTTTAAAGAATGTATAATCTTGAAAGAAATGAAAATTTCGCCTGGGGTTGAAAATGTCAACTTCGAAGGGAATTTGATAATGAATCCAATACAAATTGGAAGCCCAATTGTCCTTGTTCAATTTCATAAATAAACGAACTGGGCTTATTTCGATAAATGCAGTTTTCAAACTACTCATCTCGCCCAAGTATCGTTTGAATAATTGATATTCCAAGGGGAAAGTCTGTCCTGGAGCAGCCCAATTTAAATATCTCAAGTCGCCTGCAGGAACCATAACCCCCTTCTCCACATGCGATGTACCCGTAAATACATTTTCAAATCTCGAGAAATTATCAATTGCAAAGTTGCGTTTTATGGCAAAGAAAGTTTGATTGCGACAATAATATTCAAATGAAACAAAATAGACCATCAGTGGGATACCAAAGAACAATAAATATTTCAGAAATAATCTCATCGCCTAGTAATAGTACAATCCCCCACCTGTTGAAGACCGCTCTGCTCCTGTAACTGAATGAAGCGCATTGACCTGCATCTCCCATCTCAAAACTCCCAAAAAAGCGAAAACCAAGGCTTCTTTGAATTGAACCAACTTGTTGTCTGGAACCATCCAATCCATATCCGGAGCCATCTCTTTCAAACGTTCCAATAGTAGTGCGTGATATGCGCCACCCCCAGTAACCAATACCGTCCCTGTCCAACCATTTACTACCTGAGCAATCTGACTTGCTTCGTGTTCAACTACCGTTGCCATCATATCAACAACAGGAATGGCGTATTTTTTTAATATCGGTATAAATTCAGATTCGAGCCATTCGCGCCCCAAAGACTTGGGAGGTGGCTCATGATAAAAAGGCAATGCGTTCAATTCTTTAAGAAGATCGATATTGATCTTTCCCAAACGAGCATTCTTGCCATCCTCGTCAAATTGAAATCCCAACCTATTGGCGAGAATGTTCAACGGGAGATTTAAAGGACAAACATCAAAAGCCAAACGCTCGCCATTGATTTCATAGGAGATATTGGCAAATCCCCCCAAATTCAAGCAAAATGCATAATCCTTGAAAAGCAAGGCATCACCAATTGGAACGAGCGGTGCGCCTTGGCCACCATAGGCTACGTCCGTTGATCTGAAATCTCCTAACACCGGCAACTGCGCCGCAACGGCCAAATTAGCAGGAGACCCCATTTGAAACGTATAACCCAACTGAGGTTGGTGAAAAACAGTGTGACCGTGTGAAGCAACAAAATCAACCAGGCACTTTGGATGATCTTTCATCCACAACGCCACTTGCTCCCCCATCCAAGTTCCCCAGTGTCTGTCAGCGGCTATGAGCTGCATAGCGGGCAATTGATCCAATTGCTGAAGTTCTTTGCGCTGGCCTTCAGAATAAACGATTGTCTCGGCCTCCAGTATTTCGAAAGCCCAATGTTCATCCAACCAACGGAAACGACAATAAGCCAAATCCAAGCCGTCACAGCTTGTTCCACTCATCAAACCTACAACATGGTAGTCACGTCCCATCATAGCACAATGATATTTCACATTTGGCGAAGCGCAAAGATTTTTTTTTGTAAAGCGTTTATGGCTTTTCTTTGCACGCAATAAATTTCTCGAACAATGCACTTCGAATTAACTGAAGAACACAAAGCTGTTCAACAAGCCGCAAGAGAGTTTGCGCAAAACGTATTGAAGCCTGGGGTAATCGAAAGAGATGAGCACCAGAAATTTCCTGTTGAGGAAATCAAGCAATTGGCAGAATTGGGGTTCATGGGTATGATGGTTAGTCCAGAGTACGGTGGATCTGGAATGGATACTTTGAGCTATGTATTGGCCATGGAAGAGATTTCCAAAATCGATGCATCAACTTCTGTTTGTATGTCAGTAAACAACAGTTTGGTGACATGGGGGCTAGAGGCATTTGGAACCGAAGAGCAAAAGCAAAAGTTTTTGAAACCTTTGGCAAGTGGCGAAAAAATTGGCGCATTCTGTTTGTCTGAACCAGAAGCGGGTTCTGATGCTACTTCTCAGCGCACCACTGCTGTGGACATGGGTGATTACTATTTATTGAATGGTACCAAGAACTGGATTACCAACGGTAATAGCGCATCAACCTATTTGGTTATCGCACAAACGGACGTTGAGAAAGGACACAAAGGAATCAACTGCTTGATCGTAGAAAAAGGCATGGAAGGATTCATCATCGGTGCCAAGGAAAACAAAATGGGTATTCGCGCAAGTGATACGCACACGTTGATGTTCAACGATGTCAAAGTTCCAAAGGCCAATAGAATCGGTGAAGATGGATTTGGTTTCAAATTCGCCATGAAAACTTTGAGCGGTGGACGTATCGGAATTGCTGCTCAAGCATTGGGTATAGCTGCAGGAGCTTACGAATTGGCTTTGGCTTATTCCAAAGAAAGAAAAGCTTTTGGAAAAGAGATTTCTAAACACCAAGCCATCGCATTCAAGTTGGCAGATATGGCAACAGAAATCGAAGCTGCCCGCATGTTGGTTTACAAAGCTGCTTGGTTGAAAGACCAACACATGAACTATGACGAAGCGAGTGCTATGGCCAAATTGTATGCATCAACTGTAGCGATGAAACACACCGTAGAGGCCGTTCAAATTCACGGCGGATATGGTTTTGTTAAAGAATACCATGTAGAGCGTTTGATGCGTGATGCCAAAATCACACAGATTTACGAAGGAACCAGCGAGGTTCAAAAAATCGTAATCTCAAGAAGCGTCTTGGGTTAATTACTTGGAAAGAATGAGTCGCTGAACGAAGTTATTTCCAAAGCGAACAACATACAGACCATTGCTGAGCGCATCCAATTGGATGCGCTCATTTTTTTGCACCCTTACTGACAAGATCAATAATCCTTGGGCATTGAACACCTCCAAGACGTCTGGAGTTAGCACACCTTGGACTTGTATGTATCCTGAGCTTGGATTGGGAAATATATTGACCTGATTAAAATTCAAATCTCGAATCTCATTTGGAATTTCGCCGTCGCAATTTTCGTCAATCTCATTGTTCGGAATCTCTAATGCTATAGGATTAATTGTTATATCTAAATCATCACAATCTCCTGCGATAAATGAATAACCAGAGATTAATTCCAGACAATTGTTTTCGTAAAAAACATCACCAAAACCATCCGAATCTTGATCAGTAAACCAATCAGAAAAAAGCAATGCATCATCTACCAATCCATTGCAATCATCATCCATGTCATTGCAGATTTCTTCAATGGGAAAAATACATGAATTATCTATTTCTGTGGCCGATGCACTGTAATTGCATGCCAAAGAATCATTACAGCCCATTATTTCAAGCTCATCACAAACACCATCGCTATCTGAGTCATTCATACAGGAACCATCGCAGTTGAAATAAATCAATGCATAATCACATGAAGCAGAATCCGTCGCTTGATCATTAAAATTGCAAGCCAATTCATCTTGACATCCTACAATTTCCAATTCATCACAGACTCCATCTGTGTCTTGATCGTTCAAACACTGTCCTTGACAACTATAAAACGCCATTGGAAAATTACAAACGCCCGAGTCTGTGGCGTCAGGATTGAAATTACATGCATTGGGATTCTGACACCCTACGATTTCAAATGAATTGCAAACTCCATCAGCATCTGAATCAAGCAGACATTCACCCTGACAATTGTATCCCGTAGAAGGAAATTGACAAACTCCTGAATTGGTGGCGTTTGGATTATAATTACAAGCAGCAGGTGAAAAACAACCTACAATCTCCAACTCATCACATATGTCATCGCCGTCGTCATCATTTACACAAGTCCCATCGCAATTGTAAAATTCAACTGGAAATATACAGTTTCCAGGATCCGTTGCTAATGCATTAAAATTACATGCCAAAGGATTTTGGCAGCCGGTAATCTCAAATGAATTGCAAATTCCATCCGCATCAGTGTCCAATAAACATTGTCCTTGACAATTGTAACCTATGGATGGGAATTGGCATGTTCCCGGGTTTGTAGCCAAAGGATTGTAATCGCAGGCGGCGGGAGAAAAACAACCAACAATTTCGAATTCATCACAAACGTCGTCTCCGTCATCATCATTTGTACACGAACCATCACAATTGTAGAATGCCGCAGGATAATTGCAAACAGCAGGATCTGTTGCAAGTGGCGAAAAATTGCAAGCTTGCACATCTTGACAACCTAAAATTTCAAACGCATTGCAAACCCCATCATTGTCGGCATCCAATAAACATTGACCCAAACAATTGTATCCTACAGTTGGATATTCACAATTTCCAGCATCTGTAGCTGAGGAATTGAAATTACATGCTGCAGGATCCTGACAACCCACAATTTCAAACTCATTGCAAACTCCATCTCCATCATCATCCACAACACAGGTCATGTCGCATTCAAATCCAGGTTGTGCATAAATACAATTAGAACTATCCGTGGCCGTTGGGTTGTAATTGCATGCTAGGGCATCCTGACATCCCGCAACTTCTAACTCATTGCATATACCATCGGAGTCAAAATCATTGATGCATAAACCTTGACAATTCAAATACAGCTGTGCATATGTGCAATTACCCGAATCAGTAGCCAACACATTGTAGTTGCAAGCACTGACCTCTTGACAACCGACAACTTCAAGTTCATCACAAACGCCATCTCCATCTTCATCGTTCAGACATTGATTATTGCAATCCAAAAATAAATTTGCATATATGCATGGGCCAGCATCCGTTGCATTCATTACAAAATTACATGCCGATTCATCTTGACAACCCATGACCTCAAACTCATTGCAAACTCCGTCACCATCTGTATCCGAAATACAGTTTCCTTGACAATTGAAATAAGGCAACGGATATGTACAAGCTCCTGGATCCGTTGCAGAGAAATTATAATCACACGCCGATACATCTTGGCATCCGATAATCTCTTGTTCATCACATACACCATCATTATCCAAATCATTCAAACAGGTTCCTGCACAATCTCTAAAGGGTTCTGCAAAAGAACAGGTGCCCGCATCCGTGGCTTCTGGATTAAAATTACAAGCGGATAAATCTTGACATCCCACTATCTCAAATGAATTGCATATGCCATCGGCATCAGAATCGTTGATACAATCTCCCAAGCAATTGTATCCAGGACTTGAATAAAAACACAATCCAGGATCCGTGGCTAGAAAACTATAATTGCAGGCCGTAGCGTCTTGACAACCGACATTCTCCAATTCATTGCATACCCCATCGCCATCTGTATCCTGTAGACATGCGCCGGAACAATTCAAGTACTGCCCTGGAAAGGAACAGCTGGCGGGCACATTGGCATTGACGTTGTAATTGCATGCGGCAGGGTCCATACATCCACTAACAGGATCTGGCCAAGTAAAATTGGTAATTCTCAATGTAGAAGCACCGTAGGCATCATCATTGGAAAAAATGGCGAAGCCAATTGTGCTTCCCGCAGTTGCATAAAATGAAATATTTCCAGTAGCTGAAACCGCTGGATTCCCTTCCGTAATGGGTTGATAAAAAGTGTTGATGTAATATGCAGCATCCTCGTACAAAGCATTATCCAGAGTGGTATGCTGCCATGAAAAACTGTAGGTTCCTGTAACTGGAGCAACCATCGTTACTTTGGTTTCCACCAACATAAAGGAAATGGCGTTGCTCCCCTTAAGGGTGAGCATTGAAGTGGTAAATGTGCGCAAGCCATTGCCTCCTGCATCTTGATAAAAAGTCCAGTTGCTCGATGCATGAGTACCTGTGAATCCAATTCCCGCATGAGCGCAAAATGAAACAATAAGAAATAAAAAAGCCGTTATGTATGACAACATCTTCATAACGGAAAGGTACGAATAGATTTTCTATGACTATAAAAATCCCAACTCCAATTGGGCCGCCTCCGACATCATGGATTTGTCCCATTGAGGATCCCAAGTTATTTCAACTTTACAATCAGAAACTCCTGGTGTTTCTTTGACTTTCGATTCAACTTCCGGAGGAAGTGTTTCTGCAACAGGGCAACTCGGTGATGTTAAGGTCATGGAAATAACCACATCACCCGAATCTTTAACATCGATGCCGTAAATCAATCCCAACTCGTAAATATCCACGGGAATTTCAGGGTCGTAAATGGTCTTTAATGTCGCGATAATATCCTCTGTCAATTTCTCTCTGTCCATACTCATTGCATTAATAAACCGTAAGTCTTTATTTGCTTGATCATCGCCGCCAAACCATTGCTGCGCGTGGGCGACAAATTTTCCATCAATCCTATTTCCTTTAAAAATTCCATAGGCGCATCCACGATATCCTGCCCCTTTTCCCCTTCAAAAATGCGCACAATCAAACTCACCATACCTTTGGTAATGATAGCATCACTATCAGCCTCGAAATGCAAAGTGCCGTCCGCATTTTTTGAAGCTGAAATCCAAACCCTAGACTGACATCCCTTGATTAGATGATCTTCATTCTTCAACTCTTCTGGCAATGTTTGCAAATCCTTTCCCAACTCAATGATGTACTCATACTTTTCCATCCATGATGGGAACATGGCAAACTCTTCTATCAGCTCAATTTGCTTCTGTGCTATACTCATGACAACATTTTTAAAGTTCGGACAAGGGCTGCTTTAAATCGGTGAACATCTTCCTCTGTATTGTAAAGCGAAAAGGAAGCGCGGGCTGTTCCTGCAATACTCATCGACTCCCAAAGGGGTTGTGTACAATGATGTCCAGTTCTAATAGCCACTCCTTGCTGATCCAACAATGCTCCTATATCTCCGGCGTGTATGTGCGAATGTGCAAAAGAGTATAGCGCTACTCTATTCTTTGCTAAACCTATCCATTGCAATTCAGAGAAAGTGTCTACGACATCTTTCATCCAAATCTGTTGCTCTCGTTCTATCCTCTCAATCAATTCCCATCCCAAATTCCCGAACCAACGCAAAGCTTCACCCAACGCAATAATACCCTCTATATTAGGCGTTCCAGCTTCGAATTTAAATGGGATATCATTGAATGTGGTTCCTGAAAAACTCACTTTATCAATCATTTCTCCTCCAGAACGATAAACGTGCATACCACGGAGCACGGTTGCATCGCCATACAAAACGCCTATTCCTGTAGGTCCAAAAACCTTGTGTCCTGAAAAAACCAACCAATCACACTTTAGCTCATCCACGTTAATCGGGAAGTGACAAACCGCTTGAGCTGCATCTATCAACACCTTGGCTCCATGCTTTTTGGCAATGCCTATCATTTCTTGAACAGGATGAACAACTCCAGTTGCATTACTCACCCAACCAACTGCAACCAATTTGGTTCTGTCATTGACATATGTGGCAAAATCATTTACCCAACTTCCATCAGCATTCAATGGAATGACCTTTAAAACGGCCTTTGTTCTTTTGCACAACTCCTGCCATGGGACAATGTTGGCATGATGCTCTGAGGTAGAAATCAAAATCTCATCTCCCTCTTTCAAATTCAAATCACCCCAAGCGTAGGCAACCAAATTGATTCCATCCGTAGTACCTTGAGTGAAAATTATTTCCTCGGCTCCCTTGGCTCCAATGAAATCCTTAACTATTTCTCTGGATTCCTCCATGCGCGAAGTAGCCATATTGGCCAAATAATGCGCACCTCGGTGTACGTTGGAATTGTACTGCTGATAATATTCTTGAATACAAGCAATAACAACTTCGGGTTTTTGTGAAGTTGCAGCATTGTCCAAATAGACCAATTCATTTCCCCTAATCTTTTGGTGCAAAAGAGGGAACTCCTTTTTTAAAAGTATGATCTGCTCGTTAATGCTCATATTTCATCCGCGATAATACGACCGCGCTTAGCCAATTCATTCTTGACATATGTCACAACATCAGCATTCTCAGAACGATCAATCACCTCATTCACATAAGCTGAAACCAACAATTGCTTGGCACCTTCTGCACTCAAACCTCTTGCACGCAAATAGAACAATGCCTCCTCGTCAAACTGTCCAGTGGTAGATCCATGTGAACATCTCACGTCATCCGCATAAATCTCCAACTCAGGTTTGGTATCAATCACAGCAGTGTCGCTCATCATGATATTCTTGTTGCTTTGGTAGGCCTCCGTTTTCTGTGCGTCTCGACGAACAAAAACTTTCCCATTGAAAACTCCCTTCGACTGGTCATACAAAACGCCCTTATACAACTCATTGGAGGTACAATGCGGAACCTTGTGATCCACCACCGTATGGTTGTCAATGAACTGCTCATTGTGTGGCAAATAAAAACCTGCCAAATTCGCATGTCCTCCTTCTCCATTCAAAGTCATCATCAAGTTGTTTCTTACCCAACCACCATCCAACGTGTGTGTCACTACATTGCAGTAACTTCCTTTGGCTTGATTGACATTGATGTCTAAAATTTGATAATGTGAAGCATCGTTGTCTTGAATAATATCCACGTCTAGGCGGGCATTCTCCTCCAAAACGATTTGAATCACTCCATTGCAAAACGACGTATCTTTTCCTTCAAAGTGAAAAACGAACTTGGCTTGACTATTAGCCTTCGCCGTAATTAAAATTCGGGGTTGAGTCCAAGAATCTTGTCCATTGGTCTTGATGACAAACTGAAACGCCTCTTCCAAATTTTCATTGGTTGGAATTGCAATGGACCAAGCACCGGTACAATATGCCGCATTGAGCACGGCGAAAAAAGCACTGCTCGCTTCTCCTGTCAAATCATTTACCGCCTCAAACTCAGGATCACTTAAAACTTCAGCTGCAGCCAATTTCCAATTGCCTTGCGCCAATTTTTGAGTACGTGTGTACTTCCATTCTTCCAAACGGGTGTGCGGGAATTCCATTCCGACGATCAAAGCCTTTGATTCAGCGGCCAAATCACCTTGAATAGTTTCGAGATTACCTTGATTTGAAAGCCATTTGTCCAAGGTTGACAATTTGGTTGTTTCCATTACGCCACAGTTTCTTTGATCCAATCGTAACCTTTCTCTTCCAATTCCAAAGCCAATTCCTTGGTACCCGTTTTCACGATCTGTCCTTTGTACAATACGTGAACAACATCAGGAACGATATAATCCAACAAGCGTTGGTAGTGCGTAATGACAACAAATGAACGCTCAGGCGAGCGCATTGCATTTACACCTTGTGCAACAATGCGCAATGCATCAATATCCAATCCTGAATCTGTCTCGTCCAAAATCGCCAATCTGGGTTCCAACATGGCCATTTGAAAAACTTCGTTGCGTTTCTTTTCTCCCCCACTGAAACCTTCATTCACCGCTCTATGCGCCAATTGACCATCCAATTCCACCAATGCTGAACGTTCCTTAACCATGGCCAAGAAATCTTTGGCACTTAGTGGATCTAAGCCTCTGTGCTTTCTCATTTCTCCAACTGCCGCTTTCAAGAAATTCATATTGGACACACCCGGAATTTCAACAGGATATTGAAACGCCAAAAACAAACCTTCTCTGGCGCGTTCCTCTGGAGCCATCTCCAAAAGATCTTTGCCATTAAAAATAACCTCTCCACCTGTTACTTCATAATCTTCACGACCTGCCAAAACGCTAGCCAATGTCGATTTCCCTGAACCGTTTGGTCCCATTATCGCATGAACCTCACCGGGCTTTACAGTTAAGTTCAATCCCTTTAAAATTTGCTTCTCTCCAATGGAAGCTTGTAAATTCTTAATTTCAATCATGGTCTTAATCTTTATCCAACGCTACCTTCCAATGAAATGGCCAAAAGCTTTTGTGCCTCTACTGCGAACTCCATGGGTAACTTGTTCAATACTTCTTTTGCATATCCATTTACAATCATGCTGATGGCTTGTTCTTCATCCAATCCGCGTTGCAAACAGTAAAAAATTTGATCTTCTCCAATTTTAGACGTAGTAGCCTCATGCTCTACTTGCGCACTGGAGTTGTTGACTTCAATGTAAGGGAAAGTATGCGCACCACTTGTGTCGGTCATCAACAAAGAATCGCATTGCGAAAAATTTCTCGCGTTGTGAGCGCCTGAATTGATTTGCACCAATCCTCTGTAACTGTTGTTACTGAATCCAGCGCTAATCCCTTTGGATATAATGGTACTGTGCGTATGCTTTCCAATGTGAATCATTTTGGTGCCAGTATCCGCCTGCTGATGGTGATTGGTAACAGCAACGGAATAAAATTCACCTACACTGTAATCACCTTTTAAAACACAGCTTGGATATTTCCAAGTAACTGCTGATCCTGTCTCAACTTGCGTCCACGATATTTTCGATTTGTAACCGTCACACAATCCGCGCTTGGTAACAAAATTGAATACTCCCCCTTTTCCGTCTTTGTCTCCCGGATACCAGTTCTGAACGGTGCTGTATTTGATTTCTGCTTTTTCCAAGGCAACCAATTCTACAACTGCAGCGTGCAATTGATTCTCGTCGCGTTGTGGCGCAGTACAACCTTCCAAATAACTAACATAGCTCTCTTCGTCCGCAATCAAGAGTGTTCGCTCAAACTGACCTGTACCCGCTTCGTTGATTCTGAAATAAGTAGAAAGTTCCATGGGACAGCGCACTCCCTTGGGAATGTAACAGAAAGAACCATCTGTAAATACAGCAGAGTTCAATGCTGCATAAAAATTATCAGTTCTGGGTACAACGGTGCCCAAATATTTCCTTACCAAATCGCCGTGCTCTCTGATGGCCTCACTGATTGAGCAGAAAATGATTCCAAGTTCGCCCAATTTTTCTTTAAATGACGTTGCTACAGAAACGGAATCCATGACAAAGTCTACAGCAATTCCATTGAGGCGCTTTTGCTCGTCCATGGAAATACCCAAACGATCCATCGTCTTTCTCATCTCTGGATCTATTTCATCTAGGCTATTGTACTTGGGCTTTGACTTGGGCGCCGAATAATAAGATATGGCTTGAAAATCGGGCTTATCGTAATGCACGTGCGCCCATGAAGGCTCCGTCATGTTTTGCCAAATTTTAAAAGCCTCTAATCTCCATTCCAACAACCATTCGGGCTCATCTTTCTTTTTGGAGATGATACGAATAATGTCCTCACTTAAACCAGCTGGAATCTTATCCGACTCGATGTTGGTTGTGAATCCAAACTCGTATTCTTTGCCTGTTATTTCATCTAGTATTTCCATAACTATATTGAAAAACTTTCACCACATCCACATGTGCGAGATGCGTTGGGATTATTGAACACAAAACCCTTTCCGTTTAAACCTCCTGTGTACTCCAATTCAGTTCCGATGAGGTACAAGAAACTTTTTCTATCTACCACAACTTTTACCCCATTGTCCTCAAAAACTTGGTCTCCCTCTTGCATGGTTTGATCAAATTTCAATTGATACATCAAACCACTGCATCCTCCACCCTCTACGCCAACACGAACAAAGGAATTCTCAGGATGATTTTCTTCCTGCATCAACTTGGCCACCTGGGCCTTCGCACTCTCGGTTACTTTTATCATAATTCGTTATTTAGAATTTTTCTAAATAGTTTTCACGTCGCAAAAATACACCTTTTAAGGGATTGACAAAAAGAAATACTTTAGACAAGTAAAAACCACTTAAAATTTAAAAGGTTCGGGCTTTGTTATATTTGTTGAATGAAGACCAATTTCCCTATTATTCATAGCTTACGTGGACTTACAGCAATCGGCATTTGTCTCTACCATTACATTTGCTGTACCGTTGGCTACATCAATGGCGGGATTATTTTCGATACGGTCCATATGCTTTCCAATACCGTTCAAATTTTCTTCATCATTTCGGGAATGGTTATTCCCATTTCAATGATTATCGGGAATTACCAATACAAACATTTCTTTACCTTTTTGTGGAAGAGAACCTTGCGAATTGAGCCTCCTTACATCGTTTCAATGGTAGTGGGCATGGTCTATTTATGGGTCAGAAACTTTGTCCCAGGTTCGGCACCCGTCGATCTTTTTCCAACATGGCAAGAAGTGTTACTCCACCTAGGCTACCTCATTCCCTTTTTTGAAAACATGCGATGGATCAACCCCGGGTATTGGACATTGGCCATCGAATTTCAATATTACCTCATACTTGCTTTGATATTCCCGCTGGCCATGAGCAGCCAATTGTTGTTTCGGGGATTATTCTATTTCATTCTACTGGCAATGCCATTTGCCTATACCAACAACGATTGCTTCACCGGTTGGGGAGCTTATTTCCTCCTAGGTCTAATATACATATTACACTACTTCAAGCGTGTTTCATTGGCTGAATTTGTAACTGTTTCGATAGCAGCATCGGCCATAACATTGGTCCATCACCATTGGGTGATTCTCGCCATTGCTTGGGGAACCATATTATTGGTTTACTTTTTTCAAGATTGGGAAAATAAATTCACGCATTTCTTCGGGAATATCAGTTATTCATTCTATCTGCTTCACAGCGTTGTTGGAGCTTCCATCATCAATTTCTTAAGTCACCGATTTACCATTTGGTGGGAAAAGCCATTGGTGATTGCGATCGGCTTCTTGGCATCAACCATCGCGGCACATTATTATTTTCAATGGATTGAAAAGCCCTCAATGGGATGGAGTAAAAAAATCAAATACAACCGATGAATCGCAAACAATTCTTAATCACCAGCGGTCTCGCTAGCGCCGCTTTGGCCAGCCGCGCATGGACTCCAGGCATGGTTTCCCGAGAAAAAATTAGATTGGGCATCATCGGCACTGGGGCAAGAGGTCAAAGTCATATCGACGAACTTCTAAAAAGAAGTGATGTCGAGATAATCTCCATTGCCGATCCAGATAAAAATTGGGCCATCCCTGCTGCACTAAAAATATTTGACCAATACAAACTGAAAACACCACAGGTATTTGATAACGGTTCAGAAGATTACAACAAGCTTTTGGATGATAAAAATTTAGATGCGGTAATCATCTGCACACCTTGGGAGTGGCATGTTAAGCAAGGAATTGCTGCACTCAAAGCCGGAAAGAAAGTTGGAATGGAGGTAGCCGGCGCAATAAATATTGAAGAATGTTGGTCCATCGTCGAAGCTGTTGAATCAACAGGTGTTCCCCTTATGTTTCTTGAAAATGTTTGTTACAGAAGAGATGTAATGGCGGTAATGAATATGGTGAAGCAAAATGTTTTTGGCGAACTGCTTCACCTACAAGGTGGGTACCAGCACGATTTGCGCGCTGTGAAATTGAATGACGGAAAATCGCCCTACGGCAAAGGCGTTGAATTTGGGGATAATGGGATTTCAGAATCCAAATGGAGAACCAATCACAGTGTCCGTAGAAATGGTGAATTGTATCCCACACATGGCCTTGGTCCTGTTGCGATGATGACGGACATCAACCGAGGAAATCGTTTACTGTCGTTGACCTCTATTGCAACCAAGTCCCGAGGTTTACACAAATACATTGCCGATCAGGCCGGGTTGGATCACCCCAATGCTCGCGTTCATTTTCAATTGGGTGATATCGTTACAACGATGATACGCACCCAAAACGAAGAGTCGATTGTATTGATTCATGACACTTCTTCTCCACGTCCTTATTCCCTCAACTTTCGCGTGCAAGGAACACAAGGTTTGTGGATGGATGATTTACAACAAATCCACATTGAAGGAAAGACTTCGCCTCATCGCTGGGAGAGTGATACGCAATGGATGGAAAAATATGATCATCCCTTGTGGCAGAAATACAGCGAAGCAGCCAAATCTGCAGGACACGGCGGCATGGACTTTTTTGTACTCAATGCATTTGTTGAATGCTGCAAGCACAATGAAGAATTCCCCATTGATGTATACGACATGGCCACTTGGGCATGCATAACCCCATTATCGGAAAAAAGTATTTCCGAAGGTGGTAGCAAACAGGACATTCCTGATTTTACCAACGGGAAATGGAAGACCCGACAGAATGGTTTTAATAACAGAAAAGAATACTGAAACAACTTATTTTCGCGAACGATTTTTTAAGCAAGATGGAATACAATTTTCAAGAGATAGAAAGCAAATGGCAAGCGCAATGGAGAGCGCTAGGTAGCTACCGCGTGAAAGAGGACAACAATAAAAAGAAATATTACATACTGGATATGTTCCCATACCCCAGTGGTGCGGGATTGCATGTTGGTCATCCACTGGGCTACATTGCCAGTGATATTTTTGCCCGTTACAAACGTCACCAAGGATTCAATGTTTTGCATCCCATGGGCTATGACAGTTTTGGATTGCCTGCGGAGCAATACGCCATTCAAACTGGGCAACATCCAGCTATAACAACGGAGAAGAACATTGCGCGATACCGCGAGCAATTGGACAAAATAGGATTTAGTTTTGATTGGGATAGAGAAGTTAGAACGAGTTCTCCCGAGTATTACAAATGGACACAATGGATTTTCAAAACCATTTACAATTCTTGGTTTAACACGGTCACACAAAAAACGGAAAATATTGAAACGCTGATTGAAGCATTCAAGCAAAATGGAAACTACAACGTTCAACCCGCTTGTGATGAAAATTGGCACAAATCACTTTTGGAATTAAAGAACAACGAAGGTCAACCTTTGTTTTTCTTCAGCCAAGACTGGAATGGTGACTTTTCTGCAACCGATTGGAATAGTTTGAATGAAGAGCAGCGTTATCATTTGTTGATGTGCTTCAGATTAACTTACTTGGCCGACTCAATGGTTAACTGGTGTCCTGCATTGGGCACTGTATTGGCAAATGACGAAATCAAAGATGGTGTGAGCGAACGCGGCGGGCATCCAGTTGTTCAGAAAAAAATGAGACAATGGTCGATGAGAATATCTGCATTTGCAGAGCGATTACTCAACGGATTGGATCAAATTGAATGGCCCGAAAACATCAAAGAAATTCAACGCAATTGGATTGGAAAATCTGAAGGAGCAACCGTATTTTTTGATGTCGAAAATCACAACAATCAAATAGAAGTTTTTACCACACGCCCTGACACTTTGATGGGCGTTAGTTTCTTGACCTTGGCACCTGAGCATCCTTTGGTGCATCAAATTACAACGGACAATCAGAGACCGTTCGTCCAAGATTACGTGGAAAAAGCTGCTTTAAAAAATGAACGCGATCGCCAAGTTCAAAGCAAAGAAATGTCTGGCGTGTTCACCGGCGCTTATGCGATTCATCCATTTACACAAAAACAAGTACCTATATATATAGGGGATTATGTCTTAGCCGGATATGGAACAGGCGCCGTGATGGCTGTTCCCGCAGGTGACCAACGAGATTGGGATTTTGCGAAGCACCACAATATTCCGATGGTTTTGATTTTTGAAAACCACGATGCATCAGAAAGCGCTTGCACCTCCAAGGATGTTCCACTCATGAATTCTGATTTTTTAAATGGAATGTGTGGTTCAGAAGCTTTCAACAAAATGATTGAAGAGCTTCAGAAGATTGGATATGGCGACCGCAAAGTGAATTACAGATTGCGCGATGCTGTGTTTAGTAGACAACGATATTGGGGCGAGCCCTTCCCTGTTTATTTCAAAAACGGAATGGCTGAAATGATTGAGGATCAAGTATTGCCGGTTACCCTTCCCGATGTAGACAAATACTTGCCTACTGAAGATGGCGAACCTCCCTTGGCACGAAGCCAATGGAAGTTTGACAATCAATACAACATGGAGTACAACACCATGCCGGGTTGGGCAGGTTCATCTTGGTATTTTCTTCGCTATATGGATCCACAAAACCAAGAATTCATTGCATCCAAAGAAGCCATGAATTATTGGGGACAAGTGGATTTGTACATGGGTGGTGCTGAGCATGCAACAGGACATTTACTCTACTCCCGCTTTTGGACGATGATTCTTCACGATCTCAACCACGTTCCTTTTGGCGAACCCTTTTACAAAATGATCAACCAAGGGATGATTTTGGGAAGATCATCATTTGTATACAGAATCAAAGACACCAACAAATTTGTTTCGGTCGATCTAAGAAAAGAATACACAACACAAAGATTGTATGCTGACATCAGCATGGTAGATAATGACAAGTTAGATACCGAAGCATTCAAAAATTGGTTACCTGAATACAACAACGCTGAGTTTGTTTTAAACGACAAAGGCGAATATCTGTGTGGATTTGAGGTTGAAAAAATGTCAAAGTCCAAATACAACGTCCAAACTCCAGATGAGTTGGTAGAGAAATTTGGAGCCGATACATTGCGTTGCTATGAGATGTTTTTGGGCCCCGTGGAACAGAGCAAACCGTGGGATACCAAAGGAATCAATGGCGTGCACAACTTCTTGCGTCGCATGACCCGCTTGTACAAAAGTGACACCGGCGAAAACTTGGTTCAAAACATACCGGCAGAAAAAGTATCGATGCAAACGCTTCATCGCACCATCAAAAAAGTATCTGATGATTTGAATCGTTTCTCATGGAATACTGTCGTGAGTAGCATGATGATAGCTGTGAATGAACTAACCGAACAGAAATGCCATTCAGCAGAGGTGCTCGAAAAAATGGCAATTTTGCTCTCTCCTTACGCACCGCATTTGGCTGAAGAATTGTGGACCATGGTTGGACATCAAGATAGCATTTTGGATCAACCATGGCCTGTCGCAGAAAATCAATATTTGGAAGATGATACATTCTCATATCCCGTTTCATTTAATGGGAAGATGAGATTCAATATTGACTTGGATGCCAAAATGAATCCAAAGGAAGTAGAAGCAGCTGTAATGGCACATGAGAAAACCGCGCATTACTTGGAAGGAAATACACCCAAGAAAATCATCGTTGTACCCAAGCGAATTGTCAATATTGTGATGTAATGAAAGGTTTTATCAGCATACTTCTCATTCTGTTCTTGGCGCCATTGGTTAGCGCACAAGACGAATTGGGAATTGCTGGTAGTACGAGAGCTCCAGTTAACACCGTCTATTTCAATCCTGCATCTATTGCAGATTCCAGGACTTTTATAGATGTCGAATTATCCGGCGTCAATGCTTTTGCTTTTAACAATTTGGCTTTCGTAGGCAAGGAAGATTTTTCCCTTACCGATTACGGAGGAATTGGAAATATCCAGTACAACCACAACAAGAAAAAGTACATGGCCAAAGTGAATGCGACCTACCGCGGTCCATCATTCACGGCCAATTGGAAAGAGCATGCTTTCGGTATTCATACCGGCGTTCAGGTGATGGCTGACATTCGAAAACTTCCCAATGCTACGAGTTATTTGATCACTGATGGTTTGGATTATCGTCCACAAATTGGTCAAACCCAAACGGTAGAAAAAATGAGATTGGGGTTGTTGGCCTATGGATATGTCGGCATCTCTTATGCCACGATTGCATACCGATGGGACAATGCGATATTGTTGGGAGGTATCACAGTCAACCGTTTGTTATCCCCTGGTGCTTTTGGAGGACGATTGGATGATTGGACATACACGCTTCAGGATAGCTCCAAATTGGTTACCCAATCGTTGAATGGAGAAATGGCTTTCAACTCATTTGGAAATGGGTTGATTAGCGGAAAAGGTTGGGGCGTTGATATTGGCGCAACATACAAAAAAAGAACCAAGGGCAGTTTCGGTTACACACCATGGAATCCCTGTACAGATGGGAAATACGAATACAAAGCTTCAATTGCGCTATTGGATTTTGGAAGTGTGAAGTTTAAAGCTCCTTATTATCGTTACACCTTTGACAATACAGCCGGAGGTAACTTCAACGGCGGTGGCGGCACACATTGGGACGAGCCCGCAAGCGCTGACACCACGATTGCAAATGGATTTGGTGCTACTGCCAATACATCGGGATCTAAATTGAAAATGAAATTGCCTACAGCTTTAAGTGCGCAATTGGACTATCATGTTCATCGCAAGTTATATGCTATGGGCGCTTTGACCTTGGCATTCCCTTGGAAAAACAAATTGGGAATACAGCGTGCTACATACTTGGCCGTTGTACCTCGTTGGGAAAGTGCAAACTATGAGATCAGTTTGCCCATTACACTTTATGAATTTAAAAAGCCCATGGTAGGATTGGCTTTTCGTGTAAGAAGTGTAATCATTGGGAGTGACTATTTGAATGCGTTTCTTTTCAATGGAAACTTATATGGTGCCAATATTTATGTGCATTTAAAGATGGCGATGTTCAAACATCCCAAGTGCAAATCTTCCACCAGTGGCGGAAGGGCTGACTTCACCAAGAGAAAGACAAGACCAGTCCGTCAGGCACCAAAAAGCCCAGTTCCTTGTCCAAGGTTTTAACCAGCATTAAGTAATTATATACCAATAAAAAAGGGAGCTCCGTTGAGCTCCCTTATCGTTGTTGAGTATAACCGATGTTTACTTTACAACCACAAACTTGATCGCTTGTGTTTGAGTACCGTTGTTCATGCGAACAGTATACATACCAGCAGCAAGAGACTCGTTGAAAGAAATTGTCTTAGCACCATTTCCTTCTACAGTCCAATTCTCTGATTGGATCATACGACCAGCACCATCCAAAATCTGAACATTCAACATACCTTCGAAATCGTTAGCATAAAGAACAATCTCAGAACCTGCATTTGGGTTAGGATAAGCAACAAAAGAAGCTCCACCCATTGCTACAGCCTCAGAAGTGAAAGCTGATTGCTCCAATGGCATTCCTGCAAAACCGATAGTCTGAACACAGTTAGCTGTTGAATTGAAAGCAGTATAAGATGCGTTATCCAAGTGCTTGGCACGAACTTTCACATCATACTTTTGACCGTTAGCAATTCCTGTTACTGAAGACAATCCAATGATTCTTGAAGCATTTACCGCTCCATCAAGAGAAATTGGCAAACCAGCAGAGGGCAATACTTGAGTGAATTCCCAATTATAGTTCTTAACACCACAAACTCCACGGTTTGTAGCTACAGAGCTAGTAATTGATTTGAAAACTGGACATTGGTCAGTGCTACGAACTTGCAAGGCAGCCTCAGAGCTCATGGTGAAAGTTCCCAAAGTTGTTCCAGGCACAACCAAGTCATTCATGTTTCCAAAAGCATCAGCCAAAGAATAAGCTACGTCAACGGTTACATATTTGGTTTGGCTAGCTCCTGTGAAGTTAGCAGGGAAAATACGACCCAATTGAGCAACAGTTCCTGATGGAATGGTGTAAGAGAAATCTGGCGTACCATTTACATCAGCTGAAGTCAAACGGTTTACAGTGTAAGTAACTGCACCTGTTCTGTATGCAACTTTAAAGTTTTGACAGTTGTTGGTGAAGTTGTTGGTATTGTTGGTATACACAGCGATATCCATTGCACCACCGCGGATGTAGGCAATACGCAAAGAAGCCGTTCCAGGAGTGCTATTGTTGTTTCTAACCAAAACATAATACTCTTGACCAACTGAAAGATCAGTATAAAACATGGTCTCACTTCCACCATCGGCATTCAAGCTACCAACGTTTCCAGGATGAACATCGTTTTCAGATACCAACGCAATCAAGGCAGAGCCTGTGGTTGCAGGTGCATCATACAAAGCAATATCATTGTCATCACTTACAGATGGAGAACCAACCAAAGCAATACGAACAGCAGGCTGAGCTGCAGTAAACTTATACCAAACATCCAAACCAGCTCCTGCACTTTCTACAGTGTTAGTTCCTTGAGAAAGGTCAACGCTTAAAGAAGATTGAGTTCCAACTCCAAAAGTACTTACGTTAGAAACGTTAGTTGCAGTCAAACCAGAAGCACATGTCAAATCAGCACCAGAACAATCTTCGTCAATTCCGTTACCACAAACTTCAGTTCCAGAAGTATTAACAGATGCACTGGCATCATCACAATCAGTATTATTGGTTACAAAACCAGCACCAGGATTAGAACAAGAAGCTGTAGCAGAACCAGCACCAAAACCATCACCATCAGCGTCAGCATAATAGTTAGTTGTGCTAATTACAGCAGTCGTAATTGCATTGCTTGTAGCAGAACCTGAAGCATCACAACCACCAGCAGTCATAACAACAGTTACAACATCGTTGTTGGCCAAAGCAGAAGTAGTATAAGTTGCAGCGTCAGTACCAACGTTGTTTCCGTTTAGCTTCCACTGATAAGATGGAGTACCACCGTTCACTGGAGTAGCTGTGAAAGTAACTGAAGAACCAGCACAAATAGAGTTGTCAGCATCGTTGCTCAAAATAGAAACAGTTGGAACACCACCAGCAGTACGTGTCAAAGTAGCATTTGTTAATTGACCTGCACCAGCATTGCTGTGAACATAGTTCTCAGCAGCACCTGTAGGGCTCAACAGCTGCACGTTGATGGCAAAAGTGAAAGTTCCATCAGTCGTGAATTGACCAACCAAAACTTTGTTTGAAGAAGTAGCTCCCACGATACCACCCAAAGCAGCGATAGAACCGTTGGAAACAGTGATCGAAGAAAGAGCATTTCCAGCAACCAATGCGTCTAGAATAGAACCGCTCATACCCAAAACGTTTGGAGTAGTATAAGTAGTACCTGAAGAAGCTAACATACCGTCTTTTCCAGTCGCTCCAACGATTTGCGTTCCGAAACATCCACCCAAAGTATTCGCTAAAATACCTTGAGGGTGTGGGTTTGCTATAGATCCGTCTGTATCCTCATCCTTTGGAACACCAACTTTATTAGCAGCAGCGCCACCAGCAGTAATCCATGAATCCAACATAGCTGTGTGCTTCTTGGTATTCAAAACTGAAGTAGTAGGTGCTGATTGAGAATCATAGTTCTCGTCGTTGTAGAAAGTTGTTGTTGTACCAAATGTCAAGTTTTGAGTTGGCGTACCAAACATTTGAACAAACTTGTAACCCGCAGCCATATCTACATAAACACGGTAAGTTACAGCACCATTCGAAAGTGGATAAGTATACCCCTGATCCACTGTATATTGTGCATCAGCAGCATTGGCTTGATAGTATCTCTCTACGATGATACCTTCCAAACCTTGCGCCTGTGCTGCACTTCCTGCAGCCAATAAGCCCAATCCTAAGATATATTTTTTAATATTCATGATTTTATTTTTTAAAAAAAGGAGGGCGAACGCCCTCCCCATTATTTTTTAGTTACAAGATGTTCCGAAAGCTGGCGCGAAGATCAAGAAATCCAATACGTCAGTAGTTCCATCGAAATTCAAATCTGTTGGACAAGCATTCAAACCTTGAGTAGCACCCAAAACTTGAGAATAAGACCAATCAGACAACCAGTTTTGACCAGCCTCAGAGGAGAAAGCACCACGGAATGGAGCTGGCTCAAAGAAACCGTCAACTGGAGCAGTAGGACAACCTGTGATAGACAAAGCTGGATTAGGAATAACATCATTCTTAACAGAGAACAAGTTAGTTGTGCTGTTCACAGTATACTCGTAGTTGAAACCTGGCAAAGTGTTACCTGCAACGATGTCGTTCATGTCAGTTGTAACAAACTGAGTATAGTCAGCAGAACCAAGAGCTTGAGGAGTACCAGCACCTGAGTTAGAACCTGAGGCATTGATTGTGATTGGAGTTGTAACCCCTACGAAAGTGTTACACTTGATCTTCAAAGATTGAGAACCATTACCAGCAGTCGCAGAAGCAGGTCCTGCGATGTTGGTCCAGTTGTGCCAAGCCTCACCACCAGCAGCATAAGAACGGTTACCAGAGATAGACTTCTGAATGTTCATTCCGTTCTTGAAGTTCGCAAAAATAGAATTGTTGATTTCACCTTCAGTCAATTCCTTAGCGCAAATACCAGCCAAAGATGTATTATCTGTGTTGGTTGCTGATTTGCTATTACCCATGATAGTAGCGTTGAAAATAATCGGATGAGAACGTACCAAGTTGTTTGATTTGTTATCATCAGAGTCCATTTCAAATCCATTGTCAGAATCAGCGCTGAATGTGTTATCAGACTTCATACCGAACAAGAACTGAGCTTTACCAGTCCAACCCAAATCCCAATCGTACATATCGTCGTTACCGAACAAAGTTGTACAATACTTCAAGTTAACTGTACCACCGAAAATCTCGATGTTATCATCTGCGCAAGAAACGATTTCAATGTGCTCTACTGTGGTTGCACGACCAACAGATGCCAAAGTCAAACCGTTGATCTCACCACCCAAAGCCAAGATAGCACCTGAGTGACGGATAGAAACATAACGCAAGATACCAGAGTTATCGTTGTCGTTGAAAGTCTCACCAGCAGTTAAGTTTGCTCCAAATTGATCTTGAGGATTGGTTGTTTGGAAACCTTCTACAGTTCCCAATCCATCAGCAACTGCCAACTTACCAGCAGTACCTACAGTGAAAGGACCATTGGCAGCCAAGGTCAAGTTGTTGTATGCTTTACCCAGCACTACAACACCACCCCACATACCTTTGTTTGAGATAGGGTAAGTACCGTCCATTGGATCTGCTTGTGCAGTGAAAACGATTGGACAAGACTCGGTTCCGTTGGCAATGATAGTTCCACCGCGCATGATAGTCAAAGCTGTCGCTTCAGCTGGAGTAGCGTTAGGCGCACCCTTGATTACAGTTCCTGGTTCAATGGTTAGAGTCTGCCCTGATGGAATATAAATTTTCTTGTCCAAGATGTAAGTCTTGTCACAAGTGAAAGCAGCGCCATTCACTAACTCTCCACCGTAAGTACCGGAGATAGCTGTGTAACCTGGCATTGAAGAAACGATAACTTCTGTTCTAGACGCCACTGGAGGACATCCGCAAGAAGCTCCTAAATTAGACTGAGCGTTGCTCGCAGCAACTGCTCCAAAAGTCAAAGCTGCAAACGCTGCTGCTTTGAAAACTCTTTGGTTGTTTTTCATTTTTTATTTGGTTAATAGATTGGCACAAAATTGAACGCTCAATTGTCCTTAGGAATAAATTCAATTTTACCTTTCTATTAAACGAACACCTCATTTATCAGTGGAATATTACGCGAATGAGAAAGAATTGCGTGTAAAAAAAAACGCGAGGGTTAACCTCGCGTTGCATTGCCTTAACAAATATCCTAGAAGTGGTATTTCCAACCCAACACTACTCCATAGTTCAACAAAGATCTTGTTACCAAACCGGTTGCAAAAGAATTCAATTGATACAATCCCTCTCCATAAACAAACACTCCTTGATTATCGGTAACCTTACAATCGAATCCTGCCTTTACTCCACCGAAAATCATGCTCGTATTTATTCCTTCCTTGATATCTGACGTGGTCGACTGGTTATTGGATACCAATTTAAATTCTTGCTTGCTGTTCAACATATATCCATAATGGCCACCGAAAGAAACAAAAGGTTGAATGACAGATGACGAAGAGAATTTGTACTTTAAATAAACTGGAATCTGAATAGTGTGAAAAGAATACTTGATATTCTCCACACCTATACTTGAGATTGTATCCACTTGGTATCCCATGGTTTGATAGCGTAAACCGGCATGAAGGCTTAACTTCTGGTTCATTGGTTTCTCAACCAACACTTCCAAACCATTTGACATTCTGCCTTTCTCATAATCGGCATACAATTGATCTAAATCACCACCTTTCTTCAGCACATTGTCTGACCAACCAGTAACCAAACCCAATTGCAAGTTCCAACTACTAGAGTCTGTTTGAGCCTGCATTCCAGCGGCAAACAAAAATAATATTGTACCAATAATCGATTTCATCATTTGTTTTTTACGCATCTAACACTCATTCCATATGCCTTGTAAGTATGTTGTCTAAACATCCTATCTTGATTGTAATCCATATAGCGATACCAACTTTCCTCACTATCATAAGCTGATTTGGTCCACCAGAATGCGGTATTGTTCTGCATGTTGATTTCACCATTGAACAATCTGCAACCACCCGGAAGTGCTTTGAAACCATACTCATCCGTTCCAAACAACTCAGAGAACTCAGGCCAACCTTTGGAATACAATGGAGCCAACTTCTCTGCTTCATTGGTACCACGCCATCCCAATTTATTGGTTTGCTCACTGGGCATGCCTATGGTTTCTTCCAAATTTTTCCAATCGGCATCAGTCGCAATATGCCATCCTTCAGGAGCCAATCCACGGACATCTACCACTGCTGAAAAATTGTACAATAAACCATAAACTGAATCCACAGTGTAAGAATAAGCTCCTTGTGACATTCCTGACCAAACATCCGAAGGTGCAGTCGGCTCGACACGCGCCAATGGCGTAGAATCGTTGTAAACGGTAACCTGAAGATTCTCAGCCATCCACCAGTCATCTCCTATCTTAACAGTCTTATAAACTCGACCATTTTTATCTACCACTGAACCTGTCTCTATGACATGATTCTTTTCATCGTTCTTGTTACAAGAGTTCAGAGCTACTTGTAAACAAAGAAATACCATCGTTATCTTGCTTCTCATCGATCAATATTTAAAGAACAATTTTGAATTTGTTTTTCCATTGGCTGATATTACCAATTGATATAGCCCCGCTTCGTAGTTGCTTACATCTACACCCATATTAAAATTATATGGCGCCTCTTGAATATTTTGCTCAAACAACAAAACACCGTTTGCGTTATATACCTTGATATTCAAATCAGAAACCTCATCATTCAAAACATTACACTGCAACAAATCTTGAACTGGATTTGGGAACAAATTCAACTCAAATGCACTGCCCAACAATTGCGGACATACCTCTACCAAATCTCTATTGTTGCAATCACCAGGATAGCAACACAAATCCTGAACATTGATATTCACCTCTGTATTGTAGTTACAAGCCATGCTATCCGCACAACCGTAAACAATCAAATTCAGACAACTACCCTCCAACTCGCAAACATATGCTGCATTGTATTCCAAATAATCTGGATTCATACAACCACAAGCATAAGGATATGACAAAAATGGATTATATACCTCACCATTGTTGAGCAATGTATCTCGTCCAACATACGTAATGTTGTTCCATTGCCCATTTTCGTATACTTGAATTTCAGCATTCAATTCAAATGATAATTCACCTGTTGTGGTAAATTGTCCTACCAATACAAAGTTGCTGTCTGGAACAACGCCTCCAATGCCAACACTTGAACTTAAATTAAAGGCTTCGCTACTAAAAGAATTACCAGAAACCAATGAGCCGAAGATGGTACTGTCCGCTCCGGTAATAAAATCTTGAACACCATTACTTGTCCAAATGATAGATGGCACTTGTAAAGTATCAAATCCATCTTGTTCCGTAACAGGAATTCCCGCGTCAATATTCTCAGATGACAGTAATCCAACACCAGCTACACTTCCCCCATCGTTGTTGGCACCGCCAATAAAAGAACCATCATTATCCAATGATTTTGGCAAGGCAAAAAACACTTTAGCTCCCTGCTTTGCCACTTGACCAATCGTTAGATAGGTATCCAATGCGACAGTGTTCTCAGACAATGCTGCCTTGGTAAAATCCTTACCAAAACTCTTTCCTTGCGATAGATTATTAAAGAAGGGTGCGGTACTCGCTACCACAAAAGGATGTCCTGCAGAACCAAAAATATTCAACACTCTGGTATTGGGTTGCAGCTCCAAATACACCCTGTAAGTGGTACTACCCACATCTAATCCCCCGCCAATTGTATCCGTTGCATCATTGGTATCAGAGATGTAGTATTTTTCAATATGCACGCGCTTTAGCTGAGCGGACATACTCAAATGGAAACACAATATTCCAATGATAAACAATAATTTTCTCATCTTGATTATAAATTATAACTGATACTTAAATTAAAGTTGGTTCCATATCTGAAACGATCGTAATCATACCAACCACCGCTTGAACTTTCTGTTCCATTGATGGTATATGATGGAATGTTGTATGATCTTCTAACAGCTGTGTTTAATATATCTCGAATTGTAAGTCCGACATTCCAATGATCAGAAACTTTTTTGGTCAACTTTATATCAATCATGTTTCTGGGCATTTCGTACACATCAGGACGGCCTTTAATCGCACCTGCGATGACCAATCTTGGACCTTGAACGTTGTAGCTAACAGTAGCCGTAAAGCCAAGGCTATCATTCTGATAAGTAAGGATAGAATTCACCAAATAAGGTGCTTGACCGAACATGGGACGATTCAATGTATCTAGGATAGTATATACTTTCTTACCATCTACCAAAGTCATGTCACGACGAATAAATTGCGCTTCCGACTTAACCAAGGTTACATTGCTTCTAAATTCAAAATTCTTTCCCAATTGCTTTTTACCCTCAAACTCCAATCCTTTCACATTGGACTTGGCAATGTTCTCCCAAGTGATACCTGCACTTCCAAATCCCATTTCGATGTGATTCGTGAAATCCTTGTAGAACAAACTCACAGAAATATTATCTCCATTCTTAAAATAACTTTCACCACGGAAATCAAAGTTTTGGATTTGAACCATTTTCAACTCAGAGTTACCATAGATCAAAGTACGGAACTCATTATCCAAAATCGCCGCATCACTCATCTCACGAATACTCGGACGAGCCAGTGTCTGACTGTAGTTGAAACGCAAATTGGCTTGACTTACTTTTTCTGTTTTGATTTTATACACCAAACTGGCATTGGGTAAGAAATTCACTTTTTTAATTTCTCCTGGATTCACCAACGGAAATCCTCCAACATTTTCACGACGGATATCATCACGAGCGTAACCATTTTTAAAATACTCATCCACATCAACATACATGTCCGTATTTTCCAAACGTACACCTCCAATCGCTCGCAAAGATTTGTTGATTTCAAAATCTGACGATAGATAAGCTGCTGTTACATTGCAATATCCAAAAGAGTGATTTCTTGTAAAATTGTTTCTCACATAATAAAATTGAAAATTGTCCCCCATGACAAATTTGTCTGGCGTTAAATACGCGTCCAAATCTGATGACGTTAGCGGATCTAAAGAAATATCTGGATTACCAAAAAGCTTGTATTCATCATTATCAATCTTTCTATTATTGCGCTGAGTAGCAACTCCAAACAACAACTTGCGCGTAAGTCCCTCAACCTCGAAGCGCTTCAACGGCATTTCTGCAGACAAGCGAGTATCCAAGAAATCCTCATTCAAATAACGATAGAAACGACGTATACCCTCTCCAAAAGTGGGACTAAAAGCATATCCCATTGTTTGACCGTTTTCCAGTCCAACCGAATATTGGGTTGCCTTAAAGTCTGGAGCCGAACTCCTTCCTTGTGTAAAGGATGAGTTGAAGTCAATCTTGATTATCTTACTTGGAATAAAATGGCTGCTATTCAATTGATACACCATTTGGCGACGTTGTTCATAGAAGATGTTGTTGGTTACATCTACCTCCTCAAATGCGTTAGAGAAAGGAATACCACTGTACTGAGCGACATCGTTTACACCAATAAAATTGGGCATGAAAATGAAAGCCAGTTTATTGTTGGCGTTTAACTTATAGGCAACATTGAAGAGCGCATTCCATGAGTTAGTCTCTCTACTAATTTGAGCCAAATCCTGACGTTCCACAGGATAACCCAAAGTTTCGTCCCCTACACGTTGTGATGTGCCATTTGGATCATATCGATACTGCGTACCATATCTGAACCCGATGAAATATCCCAATGGCTTTCCTAGAAATTGAACTTCGTTACCGATGCTCACATTCTGAGAAAAGTTCAATGGCGCCTTCATTTTCTTGATGTTCCAGTTGTTTGCAAAACCACTGTTGTAATCCGTGCCTTTTGGATTGATGATATTATAAGCTTGAGGCTTGTACTGTGAGTTGTAAATATCACGAGCAGCGCTGTATGCAGCAGGGTCATACATGTTGGCTGCGGAAAGAAGACCTAGTTCAACCAATCCTGTTCTAAAATAAACATCCGATTGAGCGCTTCCATCTTGCCATCCATGAACACCCATTTGATGGAAATAATCACCCAATCCCAACGCCACCATTTCTTGGTATGTTGAAGGAGCAATAACAGGAGTAACTACATCATCAGAAGTGCGAACACGATATGAGTTGTCAAATCCCAAGAAGTCAGTTTTACTTCTTTCAGAAGTAACCATTTCTTTGAATGAAACTTGAGGATTATAGCCAAATTGAGACTCCACATTTACGGTTAATTTGTCCGGATAATCTTTGGTCTCAACTGAGATATAAGCACCACTCCAATCGCCAGGCAACTCCGCCGAAGCCGTTTTGGTAATGATGATATTGTCTATCAAACTAGATGGGAAAATATCCAGCTTGATATTATTGGTCAAAGGATCCAAAGTCGGAATCCTGCTTCCGTTCAAAGTTGTTTTTACATAACGGTCACCGATACCACGGACTGTGATTAAGCCGCCTGAAGAAGATACACCTGAAACACGTGCAATTGCATTGACTACGTTTTGGTCCCCCGTCTTTTTCATCATCTCTGAAGAAATAAAATCAATGGTTGTCGCCGAATTGATTTTAAATTTCTCCATGTAAGTATCATTCGCCTTTACCGCCTTGGCTTTGATCTCCAAATCCTTTGAAAAGAAGTTGGCAGAATACAAGGTAAAGTCTTTCACCAAGACCTGCCCCCCTTTCAATTGTACTTTCTCGATAGTGGTTTTGTATCCCACCAAAACAAAGTTCAAGGTATACATTTGGTCACTTGGAAACTTCAATTGAAATTGACCTTCAAAATCTGTTTGCGCCAATATGGACTGATCTTCCACCGCAACAGCTATTACCCCGAAAACGGCTTCGCCCTTCTCATCTGTCACTTTGCCTTTTAATACACCTTGAGCACTTAAACCGAAGGTTATAAACAGGCCCAAACATGTGACCAAAAATATCCTGAACATACTTAAAAAATTATCTCTTAATAAATCTTTCAGAGCGCATCGATTGGTGATCAATCACACGTAAAACATATACGCCTGAGGACAATTGCTCCACATTCAACTTGTCCATTCCACCCTTCAAAGGCTGACTATAAACCACATTTCCCAAAATATCCAAGATCTCAATTTTCGCGTCAGAGCTCAAAGTTCCGTTGGTCAAAACATTCACTTCAGATTGAGCAGGGTTAGGATAAACTTCCAACTTGTTGTTCAAAGGTCGAACTGTATGAACCAAATTGGTTGTTGTATCTGTAGTATCTACAGAAGTTTCACTTACATAGATCAAAGTTGAATCTGTCAATTCTGCATCGATAGGATTTTCAGCAACATAAATTTCACTTCCACCTGCTATTGGGGTCCCCAACTGCAAGTTCATTTTAAATGAGAATGTACCATTGGTTGTAAATTGACCCAACAAAACGTGGTTACTTGGTGTTACACCCTCTACTCCACCCAAAGCCGCAATTGTTGCGTTGTTGATTTCAAAAACCGAACCTGGTGTTTGGTCAAACAAAGCCAACTCATCTGTAATACCTAGTATGTTCGGAAGTACGGTTGTGCCAGGCATCAAACCATCCACGCCATCTGCTCCAGTAATTGGGGCACCTGCAGATACGTTGTTGTTGGCCAAAATCCCTTGGTTGTTTCCGATTGTACCGTCAGTATCCTCAGTTTTTAATACACCTACCAAACCATTGGCTACAGAACCAATGGTCAAGTATGAATCAATCAACATGGTATTCTTCTTGGTATTGTTTACACTAGTACCTGAATATGTCGCTACGCCATAATTGGGGTCGTTATAAAATGCTGTTGTAGTTGATATATTCAAAGGATGTGTTGGACTTCCAAAAATTTGAATCACCTTGTAACCGGGCAACAAATCGGCGTACACGCGATAAGTTGTTGAACCTACATGCAAAGGATAAACAGCTCCATTATCCGAAGCATCCACTGAATCCGCAGCATCGCTGATGTAGAATTTTTCTACAACAATTCCTTCCAATCCATTTTGTGCTGAACCAACGCTTGTCAATGCAAGGACTGACATTAAAGACAATAAAACTTTTTTCATCTTATTATTATTTTCTAGATTTTACTTTTTTCCTTTTTGATTTCTTGACCTTTCTCGCTTTAAATGGTGCTGCACTTCCTTTAAGAAGAGTTAGCTCCACTTCTCCGGCTTGGGGATTTGAATAAACGTATTTGATTGACTTTCCATCTGGTGTTCCAACCATGATATTCAACGCATAGTTCAATTCACCACTGGTGGTAAATTGTCCTATCAAAATCATGTTAGTCCCTAAGGAATCCAAACCAACTGAACCCTTCCCCATACAAGCCCAAGCTCCATTGGTTACTTCTATCGTATTGGTCCGACTCACTGAAGCCAATCCCTTTAAAGTTTCATCCATGTTATAGAAAGTAGGGATCCAAGGCTTGGAGACATACACCATTCCATCTGAATTTAAAAAACTCAATTCGGTTTCTTCAGTTCTGGACATCAAAAAACCCTTTTCAAATTTGACATCAGCAATGGTATCCTGATTACGCGGAACACCATTAAATGATTCACCTGCAGCACCTGCTGACAACCAAGAATCTAGCATTGTAATGTTTCTAGAAAGCGTCCTGGCAGGAATCAAATTGGGCTGGGAGTTTCCGACATCAGCATGATTGAAAAACAATTGAGAGGAAGATATGCTCAATGGGTGTTGGGGTGTGCCATATGCCGCTTGAAATCGGTAACCGGGCACAAGATCCACATAGATTCGATATGTACAAGCCCCTTCAGTCAAAGGGCCTGACAATTGCAATGCCCGCAAGTCAGGTGACCCCGCACAATAAAACTTTTCTACATATATCCCTTCAATCGCTGTCTGTCCATTTCCCTTCAAGGACAATAATTGCACTGCTATTGCTATTAGAAATAATCCTCTCATATCGGGCGCAATATTATCCGCGAGATGATTCTAAATAATTAAATACAGATTATGAAAGGTTGAACTTAAACCTTTATATGCTATCCAAATATTAAGTGAATGTTTATTACATTAAGAAGCCTGCACCGTTGTGCAGGCTTCTTTGCTGAAAAAAATAATAAAACAAGTATTAACAAGGCGAACCTTATTAATGAGATACAACCAACGAATATTTTTTGTTGGCAAACATGACTACATATAACCCGTTAGCGAATTGACTTACTTCTATTTTCAATGAACTTGCTGTAAGCATGGTCTCATAAACCACTTGGCCATTCATATTGAATATTTGAACCTTCCCTGTTTGAATAGAGTTGTTATTCAATGTAAGAATTTCACTTGCAGGGTTCGGAGAAATGAACACCTCAAGTTCATTTTCAACAATTCCAGTGGCAATATCACCGTCACAGTTCTCATCAATTGCATTATCTGCAACTTCTAAAGCGCCTGGGTTAATCGTGGCATCAGCATCGTTACAATCCGTGCTATCAAGAACATACCCGTTTTGCAATTCACATGCCTCGACAGTTGCCAATACATCACCGTAACTATCACCATCTGAATCTTGGAACATCGTCAAAAGCAATCCCTCATCAACCAATCCATTACAATTTTGATCCACATTATCACATATCTCTATTGCCCCAGGATTTACAGTATCATCAAAATCAAAGCAATCAGTGTTGTTGGTTACACCGCAAGCATCCAAATTCTGTCCACCATATCCATCGCTATCCAAATCTGTATACAACAACATACTGTCATCGCAATCAAATCCATTGTCCACATAACCTGTGGGCATTGTACAAGCCACAATTGCTGCGTTTAAATTACCAAAACCATCATTATCGGTATCTGCATAATAATTGAATCCTACACCTTCATCCACTTCAACGTTGCAGTTGTCATCGATACCATTACAAATTTCAAATGCACTTTCACTCACGGAAGCATTTGAATCATTGCAATCACCAGTGCTAGCAATTCCGCAAGCCGCCATGATCTCACCACCTTGACCGTCACCATCACCATCCACATAAGTAACGATACTGTCATCACAATCGTCTGAATTTGTAACAAACCCAGAAGGAATTACACAAGCAAATACTACATCATTTTGATTTCCGAAACCATCCGCATCGATATCCGCGTAATAAACATTCACTACACCTTCGTCCACTTCTTGGTTACAGTTTTCATCCAAATTGTTACAAACCTCCATTGCAACCGGGTTAATCGCTGAGGATGCATCATCACAATCAATCGCATTGTCTACTCCACATGCAGCAGGAATTTCACTTCCAAAACCATCATTGTCCAAGTCTTCAAAAAGTATCTCCTCATCATTGCAATCAGAATTATCCGCAACACCACAGGCATCCAAATCCATTCCGCCAAATCCGTCACCGTCCATATCCACATAAAGTATCACACTGTCATCACAATCCAAACTATTATCCACATAACCCATAGGTGCCTCGCAACCGAAATCCGCGTTATTCAAATCGCCAAAACCATCCATGTCCAAATCGGCATAAAAAGTCAAAGCAACATCCTCGTCAACAATATCATTGCAGTTTTGATCAACACCATCACACAACTCGATTGCATCTGGAGAAATTTGAGCGCTTGCATCATCACAATCCGCAGAGTTATCCACTCCGCAAGCATCGAATGACATCGAACCAAAGCCATCTCCATCAATATCAGCATATAATACAGATGCATCATCACAATCTGAATCATTCAAAACATACCCCGTTGGTAATTCACATCCAAAATCTACAGCATTGGCATCACCAAAGCCATCTCCATCTAAATCCATGAAGAATGTGAGTAATACAAACTCATCTACCTCTACATTACAGTTGTCATCTATACCATTGCATAATTCAGAAATCCCTGGATTAATCATGTTGTCAAAATCATCGCAATCACCGGTCAACAATACGCCACAGCTTACGACATTCTCATTTCCGTATCCGTCGTTGTCCAAATCTTCATAAGTAACAACATTATCATCGCAGTCTTCTGAATTCGTAACAGTCCCCTCAGGTTGAACACATGCAAAAACAACGTTATTCAAATCACCAAATCCATCTTGATCCATATCCGAGTAGAACATATTTTGACCAAACAGTTCATCAACCTCGCCATTACAGTTATTATCCAAAGCGTCGCAAAGCTCAGATGCGTTGGGATAAGAATTGACATTTGAATCATCACAATCTTCAGCATTCAATACTCCACATGACACCAAAAGATCACTTCCAAATCCATCGCCGTCTGAATCTGCATATGTTATCACACTATCGTCACAATCTTCATCGTTAGCCACATAACCTTCAGTTGCATAACAAGACAAAATCATTTCATTGGCATTTCCAAATCCATCTGCATCCAAATCCTGATAAAAGGAAACTTGCACAAATTCATCCACTTCGAAATTACAGTTGTCATCTATCAAGTTACATACCTCGGCAGCCGTTGGATAAATAGTCGCATTGTTATCGTCACAATCGTCACTGTTAGCAACCACGCCATTTGAAACCGAACATGCATATATGGGGCTATCCACATTGCCATATCCATCTAAATCTAGATCTGCATAAAACATAGATTGAACATTCTCATCGATTGAACCATCACAGTTGTCATCAACTTCATTACATACTTCCAATCCATCGGGATTAATCAAATTACTTGAATCGTCGCAATCGTCCGAATGTTCCAAACCGCAAGCATCTAAATTCGAACCTCCAAAACCATCCAAATCAACATCCGCATACAAAATCAAGTTATCGTCGCAGTCATCTGAATTGATAACATATCCTGTAGGCAAATCACATGAAATCATCATTTCATTCAAATTACCAAATCCATCTTGATCGGCATCCAAATAATATGTATTCATCACATACTCATCCGACTCGCCATCGCAGTTGTCATCTATACCATTACATATTTCGATAGCACCTGCATTCAAATCCGCATTGTTATCATCACAATCATCGAAATTGGAAACA
>JACCDP010240817.1_pt1 | contig 40217 bp, 37 predicted proteins | sample 7445841 | NCBI WGS metagenome assembly JACCDP01 (sample SAMN15323441, study PRJNA562643) | freshwater metagenome | isolation source: river surface water | place: USA:Blue River Watershed | collected 2017-08-17 | reverse complement strand
GATGCTATCAGGTAAATTGCAATAATCACGGCTACGAAGAACATCAGATTGTTCGTCAAATTGTAGTGTTTCACCCATTCAATGGCCAATGCCTGGTATACGTAAATCCCATAGCTGATGCTTCCGGTGAAGGTCATCAACTTGCTGGATAAAAAGCGGACAATTAAATTTTCTTTGGGGGCCAGAACTGCCCATGCAACGCCCAAGAGATAGGTGATCGATATAAATTGATACTTGATGACCTGAATAATGGGATTGGCTTGAGCGGTGAATTTGAACCACAAAATGGCCGCTGACAATACCACGATCAAGAAAGCCCATTGAATCCATTTGAGTGGAAGTTTATCCAAAACCTTTTTGTGTTCGAGAACAGCTAGGAAGCATCCCAAACTAATTTCGTCCAAACGAGCGAAGGTGAAAAAGTAAGTCTCATAACCGTTTTGCACGAGGAATATGCGCGTGATGATAGAAACAACTATCAATGATAAACATGCAACGATAACCCCTCTGATTGAGGCAAACAATACGATGAAAGGCCAAACCAAATAAAAGTGTTCTTCGATGGCCAAGGACCAAAAATGTTTGGGTCCAATTGCAGGCCACCTAAAAGTGATTGCAAAATCTTGGAGATAGAACCAGTAGTACCATTGTTGGGAAAAATCCGGTATGGGCTTATCAAAAATGGTAGGGAGGAAAAAATAGATGATGCAGAGATAAATGAAATAAAGCGGAAAAATTCTGAGCGCTCTTCGAACAAAAAAGTTGAATAGGTAGTTGGGATCTTTCACTTGGGTGAGCAAAATCCGTGTTATTAGGAATCCGCTCAAAACAAAGAAGAGACTCACTCCGGTTTGTCCAAGAAAACCTATTTTTTGAATCATCAATCCAGCTGGCGATGTGAATGAAGTGATTTGAAAGCAGTGAAAAAAAAGAACCATCAAAGCAGCGGTTGCTCTAACTCCGTCCAAAGGTGCGATGTGGGAAAGTTTCATTTCGTTGCTAAAATAGTGAAATGTCCATAAAAAGGTCGAGGTGCTTTCGCACCTCGAGTTCAGAGAAAAAACATAAGCCGGGTTCTGTTCTACTTTTCAGCAGCCTCATCATTTATCTATGCGACCTACCCTCCAAGACCGGACGAGCCGCCCTTCAATTTGATTGCTCAAACATCCTTGGTCTACATGGTCTTACTGCCCACAAGGTTTACCTAGCCAGCTTTATTGCTAAAGACTGCGGTGGTCTCTTACACCCCCTTTTCACCCTTACCCGAAGGCGGTTTGTTTCTGTGGCCCTATCTGTAACAAATTCTTTCAAATTTGCTCCCGGGCTTTTCACCCGGTGCGGTGCCCTATGCAGCCCGGACTTTCCTCCCCGTTTAACCGGAGCGATGAAGTCATTTTTCTCTGTTACAAAGTTATTCATCATTCACCACATTTCCGTTTTATTTTTGGAACATGAGAATTGATATTTTGACGATACTACCTAGATTGCTCGATGGGCCCTTTGCCGATAGCATTATGCAAAGGGCGCAGTCCAAAGGTATTTGTCAAATCAACGTTCACAATATCAGGGATTATTCTTTGGATAAACACAAATCCGTAGACGATTATCAATTTGGCGGTGGTGCTGGAATGGTGATGATGGCTCAGCCGATAGTTGACGCCATAGAAGACTTATCCAAAGAGGTGACTTATGATGAAATCATTTACTTAACACCGGATGGCGAAAGCTTAAATCAGGGTATTTGCAATCAACTTTCTTTGAAGGGTAATTTGCTTCTTATTTGCGGCCATTACAAGGGTATAGATCAGCGAGTAAGAGATCATTATATCACCAAAGAAATTTCGATTGGCGATTATGTATTGAGCGGTGGCGAGCTTGCAGCAGCTGTTCTCGTAGATAGTGTTGTGCGATTGATTCCCGGCGTGATGAATGATGAAACAAGTGCCTTGACTGATTCTTTTCAAGATCAGTTATTGGCCCCTCCTGTTTATACACGACCAGCAGAGTTCAGAGGAGTAAAAGTGCCTGAGGTGCTAACCAGCGGGAATTTCAAGGCTATCGAAGATTGGAGAATGCAATCAGCAATTCAAAAAACCAAAGACAGACGACCTGATTTGTTTGATAAATACAATAACTTGGCAGAATGAGTGAGAGTATCTTAAAAGCGTTAATGCAACTTTTTGCCATCATCGCAGGAAAGTCTGGTGAAGTTGGGAAGGAAACAGTTGGCATGTTTTTAAAGAGTCAATTGAACTCGAGTTTAAAAACAAGATACATCTCTATTTACGACGAGTTTACTGGGAAGTTCTATGGCAATTCGGAGCTGACGCAGAAGAAAAGATCTATGGCTTCTGTTAAAGTTCTTAGGATGTGCGAGGAGATCAATGAAGAGCTCAACCAAAAGGATAAAATTTTGGTTTGTTTGCGCTTGGTGGAGTTTGTTAGCCAATATGAGTTTGCAGAAATTCAAGAATGGGAATTTGTACAAACTGTAGCAGACGTATTCAATATTCAAACTGAGCTTTACTCATCACTTTTGTTACTTGCCCGATTAGAGCACCCATCAGATATTGAACATTGGCGTCCATCCAATTTGTGCCGTGTGGCTCATCAAGATGCAGATATTTTATCTCATGATTTGAAAGGCGAGCTGTACTTTTTTTGGATTGAGTCAGAGAACTTATTTCTGCTGAAGTATTTGGGCGATGATGAGTTGTACGTGAATACACAGCGACTTGAGCGCAACCGCGTTTTTGCGTTTCCGCAAGGAAGTGCTGTCCGTGGTTCCAAGATTCATCCCATATACTACAGTGATATTTTACATCGATTGTTGAAACGATCTCCGCATGAGTGGATAGAATTTCAAGCCGGAAATATTCAATACAAATTTCCGAATGGAAAAATCGCGCTTCACTCCCTTTCATTGGATGAGCAGGGGGGGAGATTGGTTGGAATCATGGGGGGGAGTGGTTCAGGAAAATCTACTTTGCTGAACGTACTAAATGGAAACTACAAGCCTACACAAGGTCATGTATTGCTAAATGGTATTGATATATATGCCCACAAGAAGTATGCAAGGCAGTGGATGGGGTATGTTGCTCAAGATGATATCCTTTTTGAAGAATTGACGGTAGGAGAGAATTTGTTGTACAGTGCAAAACTGGAGTATCCAGATTTGTCCAACGAGTTATTGCAGGAACGAGTGGATGAGGTATTGCGATCGGTGGGCCTGATTGAATGCAAGGAGTTGCGGGTAGGAAGTGTTTTAGACAAAACAATTTCAGGTGGTCAGCGCAAAAGGTTGAACATCGCTCTGGAGTTGATAAGGTCGTCCAAAGTTATTTTTGTGGATGAACCTACCAGTGGACTTTCCAGTAGAGATTCTGAAATGATCATGGATTTGCTCAAAGAATTGACGCTTAGAGGCAAACTCATATTTGTTGTTATTCACCAACCAAGCTCGGATATATTCAAAATGTTTGACCGACTCTTCCTATTGGATCAAGGTGGTTATCCCATTTACTACGGTAATCCAATAGAGAGCTTGTTGTATTTCAAAGAGAAAGCCCATTTTGCTGATATTACGGAAAGTCAATGTCCGCATTGCGGCAATGTCAATCCGGAGCAATTGTTTAATATCATCGAAGCCAAATTGGTCGATCAGTATGGCGAGTCAACCGAGATAAGACGTATGAGTCCCAAGGAGTGGAATGATTTTTTTGTTCAAGATCATTTCTCTGTGGATCCATCTCAAGCCAAAATACCCAATGAGGCAGTCAAACGTTCTTATGCCATTGCCAAGACCTGTATTTACCTCTTGCGGGATGTGAAAACCAAAATAGTGAATCGCCAATACATGCTGATTAACTTTTTGGAAGCGCCTCTATTGGCTGTTTTACTTTCGCTATTTGTCAAGTATTATCCTGTAGGAGAGAAAGGCTTGGGTGAGTATATCTTTAGAGAGAATGAAAACTATCCGCAGTACTTGTTTTTTGCTGTCGTTGTTGCTCTTTTCCTTGGATTGACAGTCAGTGCGGAGGAAATTCTAAAAGACAAAAAGATATTAAAACGCGAGAGGTATTTGGGACATTCATACGCATCTTACTTGTCCTCCAAATTGGCCGTGTTGTATTTTATTTCCATGATTCAAACGGCAAGTTTTGTGGCTGTAGGAAATTATATCCTTGAAATTCCGGGTATGTTTTTGCCATTTTGGATTGTGCTATTTTCGGTTTCTTGTTTTGCCAATACATTGGGTTTGAATATCAGCGCAGCCTTTAAAACAGCCAAGGTTATTTACATATTAATTCCAATCATGATTATTCCGCAATTGCTTTTTAGCGGAGTAATAGTACGTTTTGACAAACTTTTTCCAAGCATAACCCAACAAGAAAAGGTTCCATGGATAGGCGAGATTATGGCGTCCAGATGGGCTTTTGAGGCGATGGCTGTTTATCAATTCTCTCAAAATGACTTTGCCGCAGAAACATTCGCGCATGAGGTGCAACAGAAATCTGTGGGTTGGAGAAAGGATTATTGGACTAAGGAAATGAAGACGCTGGTGTCATCCATGAAAGAAGATGTGAAGCGCGATGGAAAAGTCAAACAAGATGATTGGGAATTGCTGAATGCAGAGTTGAAGGAAGTAAGCATAGAGTATGGTGTGGATCTTAAACAATTTGTATCTATACAAGATTTGAATATCCAATCATTGGAAGAGACTGCGGGTTGGATTCAGCGATTGGAAAGTTATTTCATCAGATATTACAATGATTTGTATAGTCAGGGGCAGATATTGCTTCAGACCAAACTTGCGGATGAACTTTCTCGTGATCAATACGTCCAATTAAAAGACGCACACATGAACGAGAGCATCGAGGACATATTGACTCGAAAAAACGATTTGAAGAAAATTGTTCGTTACGACAATCGTTTGGTTCAGAAGAGCAATTTGGTGTACAGAATGCCCCGTTACTCAGGATTGTTTGGTGCACACTTCTATTCGCCCTACAAGAAGATCAATGGTTATCTGTTGCCTACCTTTTGGATGAATGTGTTGGTGATTTGGGGGATGACCTTTTTGGCGGGATTGGCTTTGTATTTTGATTTGCCCAAGTGGCTAGACAAGGGAATAGAGAAAATGAAAAGAGCAGCTTAAAGCTGCTCTACTCCTATCATTTTGAAGGGAACGTGCACGATGGCTTCGTAATCTTCACCGGCTTCTAACATGTCTTCATCGTCTTGTTCATAGTACCATTCTACTTGACACTTGCCTCCGATTGTTTCTAATTTCTTGAAAATATCAAGCAAACATTTACTTGATGAAGTGTTGAAGTATTCTAATTTGATTTGCAAGGTTGTGTTTTCAGGCTTGGTGCCGGCAAACTCTTCCATCCAGGCCAACATCGGCTTATAGAATTCAATAGAATTTTCAGGAATGCTTCTCCCTGAAATGCTGAGGATCCCGCTGTTCGAATCAAAAGAGACTTCTGGGGTCTTATTACTGCCTGCAATTTGCAAATTATCCATAACTCAGAATTTGTAAAACAAAGATAGGTAGAAACCTTATATGAATCTAAATTTGTGAAGTGGTAAAAGCAAAGTCATCAAATTGGTTTGAGGAGTGGTTCAATACCAAATACTATCATGACCTTTATCGTCATCGAGACGACAGTGAGGCTTTCGAATTTGTTAGTGCACTCAAAAATAGTTTCGATTGGAAGTCAGATGATGTCGTGTTGGATGTGTGTTGCGGCAATGGCCGTCATGCAATAAATCTCGAACGAATGGGCATGCAAACATGGGGAGTGGATTTGAGTGTGGACAATATTGAAATGGCCAAATCCAATTCTAAATTTCCCAATCGTTGGCAGGTGCAGGATGTTCGACATTTGAGTTTGCCCGTTCAATTCAGTGTTATTCTTAACTTGTTTACGTCATTTGGATATTTTGAGGATGATGCCGAACATCAGCAGATGTTGAGCCATATCAGACAGCATCTTTTGCCAGGTGGTTTTTTTATAATGGATTTTTTTAATGTAGAAAATGTTCGTGAGAAGATGGTTTCAAATGAAATTCATCAGGGTGAATTGACGGATTATCATATCTCACGAAGTATAGACTCAAAGTGGGTTAGAAAGGAAATTAGATTTGAAGCAGATGGAGCAGCTTTTGTTTTCGAAGAAAAGGTTCGGGCATTGTCTCCTAAGCAAATTCAAGACATGTTGAGTCAGGCTGGATTTGAAGTTTTCAATCATTTGGGCGATTATCAATTGTCTCCGTTTGTTGCTGGTTCCCCAAGAAGTATATTTATTTGTAAATTGTTAGTTGTATGATAGAGGCAATTCTTGTTTTATTTTTTATTGCCATCCTGGGTGGTGGGGTTTTGTTATTGGGAAGAAAAATCACGCCGTCTCAGATGAAGCTTTTGTTGGCTTTCAGTGCGGCTTATCTGTTAGCATTGACATTTCTTCATCTGTTGCCAGAGGTAATGGAGGGTCATGCAGATGGAATAGGTTTCTATATTTTATTGGGCTTTTTGCTTCAAATCGTGTTGGATTATTTTTCGCAAGGCATTGAGCATGGGCATGCCCATATTCATGAGCATACAGGGGCTAGATTTTATTGGATGGTGACTATATCGTTGTGGATTCATGCATTTATTGAAGGGATGCCTTTTGGGGCTTCAGAAGATATGCATGTAGGTCATGCTCACCACCACGATCATGATCACGAACATTCTTTGTTGGTAGGAATAGCATTTCACAAGTTTACAGAGTCTTTTGTGTTTGCTTCTTTGCTATTGCATTTGCTTAAATCAAAGGCGAAAGCTTGGGGTGCATTGGTCATGTTTGCCATGGTTGCGCCCATTGGGGCCTTGATTTTTCATTATACCAATGGTCTTGCTTTTTTGCAAATGGAGCATGCCTTGTCGGTAGTGATGGCGCTGCTAATTGGAATAATCTTGCATGTGGCTACAACCATCTTATTTGAATCGGAGGAGGGGCATCGCTTTAATCGAATGAAATTTTTGGTCATTATCTTGGGAATGCTTTGTGCAGCCATATTGTAATAAAGAACTATGAAAATTGAAACCAAGACATTTCAAGGATTTGAATGGATAGATATAGAGTCCAATCAAGCTCAAGAATTGGACAGCATTGCTGAACAGTATGGTTTAAAGAAATTATTGGTTCATGATAGTGTTCAATTTGGGCATTTACCCAAATATGAGAAATGCGATGAGTACCACTTCCTGATTCTCCGAGGCTACACAGCAAGCTCTGGTCAGCGATTAACTACAATTCCTGAGTTGTCCAATAAGATTGCTTTTTTCTTCAACGATGATCGAATCATTACCATTCATCGAGCACCATTTGATTTTTTGGATTCTATCAATGCAAAACACAACAATGTAGATTCATTGCTTTGGAACATCATTTCTGAATTGATCACAACCTATGAGACACCTGGACAATGGCTGAATGGCCGAATGGATGTGATGGAAAGAATCATTTTTTTAAAGGATTCCAGAAAAGTTTCCATCGAAGAATTGTATTACTTGAAAAGTCAGGTTCGGGTAATCAAAAAGTTGTTGGTACTCACGCAGCATACCTTAGCGAATTTGGAATTGAAGAAGGGCAATCGTTCAATTGCTCAGGATGTAAAAGATCGATTGGTCTCATTGGTTCTGACCTTTGATGAAATATCAGAAGATGCGCATCAATTGATGAATACCTATCTTTCTGTTGCCGCACAGAGAAACAATGATGTCATGCGATTGCTGACCATTTTCTCCGCTTTCTTCTTACCTCTGACCTTTATTGTTGGGGTTTATGGGATGAACTTCGAATATTTTCCAGAATTGAAATGGGGGCGCGGATACTTCTATGTTTGGTCGGTGATGATTGGAATCAGTGTATTCATTTTTGTTTGGTTCAAAAGAAAGAAGATTATTTGACAAATCTCTGTTTTTGATCAGATGTTCATGAGTTAAAAGGTTTATTTTCGTGACATAGAAAATAAGTCTATGGAAAAACAAAATTGGCCTGTTTGGGAGGTGTTTATTCGCTCCAAAGCAGGATTATCTCATAAGCATGTTGGAAGCTTGCACGCAGCTGACGCACAGATGGCCATCGAGAACGCGCGTGATGTTTATACCAGAAGAATGGAAGGTGTGAGTATTTGGGTAGTTCCGAGTGCCCAAATTACCGCGTCATCTCCTGGAGACAAAGAAGCGTTATTTGATCCAGCCAATGACAAGGTATACCGTCACCCAACTTTTTATGAAATTCCACCAGAGGTGGGTCACATGTGATGAGTGAAATGAAACACAAAGATTTTTATTTGCAATTGGCCGATACACTTTTGATCTTGGGTCAACGTTTAGCGGAGTGGTGTGGACATGGTCCTGCTATTGAAGAGGACATTGCCTTGAGCAATATTTCCTTGGATTATATTGGTCAAGCTACTTCTTTGTACAAAGAGGTTGCCGCTCAAATGAATGAGGGGAAAACGGAAGACGATTATGCTTTTCTCCGTGAAGAGCGAGAGTTCAAGAATATTCTTTTGGCCGAATTGCCTAAGGGTGATTATGCATTCACGATAGCTCGTCAATTTTTATTTTCAACTTGGTATTATCATTTTCTTGAGTCCTTAGAGAAAAGTCAAGATGCGTTCTTGCAAGGCTTTGCAGCCAAGTCATTGAAGGAAGTTCGATATCATTTTCAGCACAGTCGCGATTGGGTTTTGCGCATGGGTGGGGGCACGGAAACGAGCCATACTTATTTGCAAAATGCAGTGAACGAGATATGGACGTACACCGGAGAGATGTTTCGTCCATCACCTCAGGAAATCGAAGCTTTGAATGATGGGGTAGGAGTGGATGTTTCTCAATTATTCGAATCATTTGACAGAATTACTTCTGCTGTATTTGCAGAAGCCAATATCGAGGTTCCCAAGGACGTATGGATGCAAACAGGCGGAAAGCTTGGAACCCATACTGAGGGCTTTGGTTTTATGCTTGCGGAAATGCAGTATTTGCCTCGCCTATATCCAAACAGTCAATGGTAAGCATAGAGCAAGTCTGGAAATATCTTGACGAAGTTGAAGATCCCGAGATTCCCGTGCTCAACGTTGTTGAAATGGGTATTGTTCGGGATGTTCGATTCGATGAAGCGGGGGAGCTGGAGATTGTCATTACGCCAACTTACAGCGGATGCCCGGCGATGAAAGCCATCGAAGAAGATGTCCTTCAGTGCATGGCCGATTATCATGTTGCACCTGTTAAGGTCATCACACAATTGTCACCTGCATGGACGACCGATTGGATGACCGAAGTGGCAAGAGAAAAACTCAGACATACAGGTATTGCCCCTCCCGAAGGCAGCAGTGCTGACAAAGGTTTGCTTATGGGAGTGAGAAAGGATGTGAAATGTCCCCGTTGTTCTTCATTACAAACTACAATGGTTTCTCAGTTTGGATCAACAGCTTGCAAAGCGTTGTACAAATGTGACCAATGCCTAGAGCCTTTTGATTATTTCAAATGCATTTAACTCCTGAATTTCCGCCGAGTAAGTTGCCCAATGTGGGTACTACCATTTTTAGTGTGATGTCGCAGCTTGCGCAGGAACAAGGTGCAATCAACTTGGGGCAAGGTTTCCCTGGTTTTCCAATTGATGTTGAATTGGTGAATCTAGTAAATCAAGCCATGCTTGCTGGATTCAATCAATATGCCCCCATGCCCGGTTGGCCTGCATTACGTGAGGCGATAGCCCACAAGATGGAGATGCTGTGGCAGATGGATGTGAATCCAGCTTCTCAAATTACAATTACTGCTGGTGGATCACAAGCGATTTTCACTGCGATAAGTGCATTGATTCAGCCGGGAGATGAGGTCATTTTATTTGCACCTGCATACGATTGTTACGCACCTGCGGTTGAACTCAATGGTGGGATTGTCAAGTGGGTGGTTTTGGATTATCCCAATTGGGAGGTTCCATGGGACGCATTGGAAAATGCGTACTCCAACAAAACCAAACTTGTGATGATCAATACACCACATAATCCTACAGGAAAAGTTTGGTCGAAAGACGAGATGTCAAGAATGGCCGACTGGATCAAAGAGAAAGGTGTATTTCTGATCAGTGATGAGGTGTATGAGCACATCACGTTCGATGGTAGACCTCACGTCAGCATGGCGTTGTGCAAAGAGATTCATCAACAGACGATGTTGATCTATTCTTTTGGGAAAACATTCCATGCCACAGGTTGGAAGATGGGTTACGCCATAGGTCCTGAGCATTGGATGGTGGAGTTTAGAAAGCAGCACCAGTTCAATGTTTTTACCTGCAATACACCGACGCAGGTAGCCTTTGCGAATTACATGAAGGATACCAATCGGTACAATCTCATTTCGCCGATGTATCAAGCCAAAAGAGACTTGATGATGAAGTCGATGAAGGATAGTGTTTTTGATTGGGTACTAACGGAAGGTACTTATTTTCAATTGCTGAAATGGAATGGCAATTCTGAATTGAGTGATGTCGAATTGGCTAAGAAATGGACGATAGAAAATAAGGTAACCTTAATTCCGATTTCCGTATTCTTTCCAGCTCAAAAAGACTTGAGGCTCTTTAGATTGTGTTTTGCTAAGGAAGACAACGAATTGTTGGAGGCTGCAGCAAGATTAAATCACATTCAATGTGATTGAATTATCTTAAATTCTTGATTTTTTAATTCTTTGTTGAACCAGGTAATTTGTCTTTTAGCATATTGCTTGGTGTGAATTTTAATCCATTCAATGGCTTCCGACAAGGTATGCAAGCCTTCTTTGTGTTCAAACAATTCTTTGTATCCGACAGTGTTCAATGGTTGAATGTCCTTGATCGAATACATGCTTTCAGCTTCTTCCAGTAGCCCCAATTCCATCATGATGTCCACCCTTTGATCAATGCGTTGATGAAGGATTTCCTTTTCAGGTAGAACGTAATGGTATTCTATCTCAAAGGGCAACGACTTTTTGTTTTGGGTGCGCAATTCAGAGAATTTTTTACCTGAAAGTCGAATTACCTCTAGTGCTCTAATGAGGCGATGGGGATTTTGTAAATCTACTTGACTGGCATATTCTGGGTCTTTGAGCTGAAGTTCTCTTTGCAACTCTTCAATTCCATTTTCCTCAAGAAGTTGATTCAAAGAACTGCGCATTTGCTCGTCTTGAGGCAAAGGGTCAAGGCCATCCAAAAGTACTTTGAGAAAAAGTCCACTACCACCGACCAAAACAATGTCGTCCTTTTGTTCGAGTACATTCAAAAGCAAAGGCCACGCTTGTTCAGCGAATTTACCTGCACTTACAGGTTCATGAATGCTGTGTGAAGCGATGAAGTGATGCTGGGCTTGGGCAAGTTCATCTGTAGATGGACGGGCTACGCCAATGTTCAACTCTTTATAGAACTGACGCGAATCAAATGATACAATTTGTGTTTGCAGCTGCTGTGCCAATTGAATGGCATGTGCAGTTTTTCCGCCAGCAGTGGGACCGACAACGGCTATGCATTTTTTATTTTTCACTCGATAAGACCTCGACCAACTTTTTTAATCTTGCCTTCCTTTGTCCATTTGGGAATGATCTGATCCAAGATGCCGTTAACGAATTGCGCACTTTTGGGTGTGCTGTAATACTTCGCCAATTCGATGTATTCATTCATGGTCACCTTCACAGGAATGTTCTCAAAAATCAAAGCTTCAGCCAAAGCCATTTTAAGGATAACCATGTCCATAATGGCGATACGTTCTACTTCCCAGTTCTTGGTGTATTGCGAAATGTCTTTTTCCAAATCAGCACCAAGTGCCAATGTCTTTCTGAACAAATCACGACAATACGCTTCCTCATCTTCACCTTCCTTCCACAAGGGCAAGAAATTGACATCTTCATCATTGGGTTTGACACTTTTGATTGTTCGAAGTACCATCGATGCAGCCAAATCCAAATCATCATTCCAAAAGATGCCTTGGTCTTCCATGTATTCTTGAACATCATCATGATTGATGATAAACTTCTTAAAAATACGGAGGATCAATTCTTTGTCATATTCAAAGCCACGCTCTTGGCTATTCATATAGTCTCTGTAATCCTCGGTTTCCAAAAGCTCTTTGAAGAGCTTTTTAATTAACTCAGGATTTTCTGTCCATTGCAAGTGGTTGTATTTCATGCCACCGGCAAGTGAACGGCTGTGAGCTAGGATACGCAAAACTTCATTGGTGACGAAACGGGTATTGGGATGCAAATCCTCATGAGAAGGAAGACGTTTTTGCATACCCATTTCTATTTTCTCAATGGCCAATCGATGCATTTCTACAAGGATGCCCATTAGGGAAATGTACAATTCACGGAAACGATCAACACTTTCAAATAGCATCTTCTCATATCTCGCAGCATCAGGCTTTTCTTCTGTGTAGTATGCAAATATAATTTGCAACACTTTTATTCGAATGTGTCTTCGGTTCAGCATAGTAACAATTAATACTTCTTATTGATATTGGCGATAGCAGCGATTCTTTCTTCTGCCATTTTATTGGCGGCTAAGTATGTTGGGATTTTTTCGTTGTCTGATTTGATCAAACACTTTTCCATTGTACCATAGATTAGTTCAGCTTGACTCAAAGCAGCCTCACGACTGTAACCAATGATTTCCCAATAGCAATTGACAATACCACCAGCGTTAACCAAATAGTCTGGTGCATATAAAATTCCTTTGTTCATCACTTCGATACCATGCACAGATTCGTCAGCCAATTGGTTGTTGGCGGCACCACAGATGATTCCGCATTTCAATTGAGACAAAGTTTCACTATTCACAGTAGCACCCAAAGCGCAAGGACTATAGATGTCCATGTCATGGGTATAAACATCATTGGTCGATATTGCTTTAACACCATATTTGTTTACCACTTCTTTGACGCGGTCTTCGTAGATGTCAGCAATGGTAACCAAAGCATTTTCTTTGATCAAGTGTTGCACGAGGTATTCACCCACATGACCTACACCTTGAACAACCACTTTTTTTCCAGCCAAAGATTCAGAACCCGTTTGGTGTTTGATTGCGGCTTTCATGGAAACATAAACGCCATAAGCAGTTACAGGCGATGGGTCGCCACCGCCATCCATATAGTCAGGTAATCCGACTACGTGGTCGGTAGACATCTTGATAAACTCCATATCACGGGTGCTCATCCCAACGTCTTCGGCTGTGATGTATTGACCACCTAGGGTATCTACAAATTTTCCAAAGCGACGAAGCAATGCTTCGTTTTTCTGTGTGCGTGCATCACCGATAATAACGGCTTTACCACCGCCGATGTTTAAACCAGCAAGAGCGCTTTTGTACGTCATTCCACGAGAAAGACGCAACGCATCAGTTAATGCGTCACCTTCATTGGCATAGGCCCACATGCGTGTTCCGCCAACTGCTGGTCCTAATGTAGTGTCATGAATAGCGATGATTGCTTTTAAACCAGTGGCTTTGTCTTGGCAAAATACCACTTGTTCGTGATCGAAGTTGGACATACGATCGGTGATGCCAGCGCCCATTTCGTTGGCCATCGAGGAATTGTTTGTACTCATTTGATTTCCTATTTCAATCTGCTTTCAGATTGTGGCGCAAATATAAACAAAGAATCTTAGGGTATGTCCGCAATGGCGCACAAAAAAAGGGCCGAAGCCCTTTTTGAAATTATTCCTTAATCATCCTAAGTGTACCGTAAGCGTTAGGTGCCGAGAGCACAAATTGGTAAACTCCATCCGCCCACTGACTCACATCTACATCCAAGCGCTGACCAGTAAATTGGTACTGCGCTACTTGTCGGCCTTGAAGGTCAATCACTTGAACCTGCACGGTTCCCACATGGGTGCCCAAGAGAATACTCACTTGTTGATGCGCAGGGTTTGGAAACAACTGTAAATCTGCGGCTGCTAAATTGTAATTTACATCAACGGCTCCTTCGTCCACAAACCCATCACAATCGTTATCGATGTTATCTAAAATTTCAACTGCTGCTGGATTGAGCAATGGATCGGAGTCGTCGCAGTCTGCGCTGTTACTGACCATTCCAACTGGCTGAATACAGAAATAGCTGGCTACCCCGGCACCGTATCCATCTTGGTCAATGTCGTTGTACCAAGGTGAAGTTAAACCTTCATCTGCCAAACCATTACAATTGTCATCAAGTCCATTGCAAGATTCATTGGCAGTGGGGTTGATGGCTGCATTGTTGTCATTGCAATCTCCAGCACAAGCTGTAAATCCATCTGCATCATTGTCATATCCTTCGTCAACTATGGAGTTGCAGTTGTCATCGATGTTGTTGCAAAGTTCCATGGCATTGGGATTGGCCAAGGCATTGTTGTCATCACAATCACCATTGCAACTGGTATAGCCGTCATTGTCATTGTCAAAGTTTTCATCGACATCTCCATTGCAATTGTCATCTAATTGATTGCAACTTTCAAAATTTCCGGGATAAATGTTTGCATTGCCATCATTGCAATCCGTAGCATTTAAGACATATCCTGTAGGGGCATCGCATCCTACCCAAGTTGAATTGCTACCAAATCCATCTCCATCGGCATCTTGATAGTAAGTCAGAGCATTGGCTATGGTTATCGAATTGGGATAGTAGGTAGAATCGGTGAATTGACCATCAGAAATGACCAATGCAAATCCATAGGTTCCCGGTGTAGCATATGCAACATTCACAGAATTTGCTGTTGATGATGAAGGCGTACCTCCAGGGAAATACCAGGTTCTGGTGGTATTTCCAATGGAATTATCGGTAAACGTTATGGGTTGATTCACGCATGATGCATTGTCAAATTGAGGGCTGGTAATCATTGATGTAACATCTACACAAGCACCAATTTGGGTCAAAGTGTTGTGCATGTATACATTGATGACATCTTCGATATTTTCGATGCAAATCGTGTTGGATGTTATGTTCGCATAATGCACACGAATAACACCAAGTGGATTGAAGTTGGTTGGAATCATGGTGCCCAAGTGTCCCAATGCTGCGATTTGCGTTCCTTCATCTTGGAAGTACAAATGCGAACTCCAAGTTGTACTGGGCAACAAACTTTCAATTGACATGATGGTTGCTCCGGAAATGGTAAATTGGAGTGCATTGACGGGTCCATCAGGATTGGTGATGGTTACATCAAAGTATCCGTCGGTGGTGTTTAGGTTTGCGATACCAAGAACGCTGGTTTCAGATATATCCACAATTTCCGGATCCCAAGCACAAGGTTCCATCAAACCAGGTAGTATGCCTTGGTCTTGTTGCGTATGAATGCACTGATCCAAATAAGCGGCGTCAGCAATACTCACCGTTCCGTCTTGATTCAAATCGTTGCAATTGGTTGCAGACAAAGTTTCGTTTACTGCGCCTGTTCCATACGCGTTGATATCACCGAGGTCGAACATCAAGTCTGAATTGAGATCACCCATTTTAACTTGTCCGGGGCAGTTGCCCATACAGTCAGGTTGGCCAGAACCAAAGGGCTGACCCAAGCAATCCGTGAGCACTCCGCATGCTGACATGGGAAGTTTGGTGAAATTGATGAGGTGGTCCAAGCTGTCTCTTTCGAAGCTGAAGCATACTTGCGCCCAGTTGTTGTCATAGGCCAATTCATAGTGACCCAACATATCTGGATCATGATCCCAGTTTGTCTTTAAAACCAAATGGTAGGTTCCTGCTGGAACATCTGTAACATCCACCCACTGACATTGCAAACCTGCGTTGTAAACATCATAGCATCCAGCGGTAATACCCATGTTGCCGCATCCGAATTTGGCCAAACCAGTAACGCAACCCAAATCCAAAACACAGAAACCATTTTTGAAACCAATCTCAGGCATCAAATTGCCGTTGTTGTCATATAGTTCATAGATGGCGTAACCTGAGTAATGATAATGGTTGTGACACAAATCCCAAACAAATTGATCATTCAAGGTGTTGGGTGTACCGATGTAGTAATCTTGGTTACCTATGTTGTCTATTCTGGTGCTAAAACGAATAATCTCTCTGTTTCCCAAACCTTGAAGACATCCTTCACTCACCAAACAGGCATCGGTTCCATTGATGGTCGTTTGGTAAGTGGAATTGTATAAGACGTTTCCGTCAACACTCAAGTCAGGACCAATGTTGGAGCAGTTGGGATCACCGTTGTAGTAGCATGTACTTGGCATTTCAGCCAATGGACTGTAATTACAAGCCAACTCATCCATACAACCTTGAACGGGTCCCATGTACTCAAATACAACTTGGAAAGATGATGTGCCGCAATCATTGTTGTGATCCCCAACACGAACGTAATAGGTTATTCCACCCTCTAGGTATGGGGTCATTTCTGATTGGGCTCCGCAGAAATCGTCGTTGTATGTGTAAGTGGCCGCATTGGAATCATCAAAGTTGGCCATGTTGCAATAGTCATAAATCCACAAAGTGGTATTGCAACTGGCAAGTCCACATGTACTGATTTTGTATTGACCATTGACACTGGGTGTGAAGCTGTACCATGTGTTAGGCGCAGGGACCGTTAAAGTATCCAATGTCGCGACAATGGGATCCTCACAGGTACTGCCTTGGGGACAATTTACTTCGATGTAAGTGTAGTTGGCAAATGCTCCTCCAGAGGCGAAAAGAATTCCATCCAAATAAATAGAGTAGGCGCCATTACCATTGTTGCAGCAAATGCCGTTGTTTCCGGTGTCATAAAATTCAACGCGGTGGCATTCATCCGAAATACAAAGCGATGCATCGTTCGTTGATCCTTGTGCGATTAGAATATTTTGCCCATTGTATACTTTCCAACTGGTTTGTTGCGGCAAATTGTCTGCAGTGACATCTATCGTTAAGTTGTGGGATTCTGTTACGATGATGTTTTGGGTTAAAGTACTGCTGACACCCATCACATCTGTTACCGTTAGCGTTGCTGGATATATTCCGGGTGCTGCAAATAGGGCAGTTGGATTTTCAGCAGAAGTACTGGACACCGTGGCATTGGGAATATTCCACAACCAACTGGCTTGGTTACCTTGGCTTGTATTGTTCAATTGATAGGTCAAACAGTTTGAAGCATTGGCCAATACGTTGTAGTTGAAGTCAGCACTGATGGCTGGAAATTCACAAGTGCCATTGTCGATGGTTGCACAAGTGGAGTAATTGGATGCATTTTCATCCGTACATCCTTCAACTGTGACCGAAGTCAATGAGATAGCAAATACTCCTTCAGCGTTGTTATAACCGCCTACTTGAATCAAATAGGTATGACCTATTTCAAGCTCATCATCTTCAAATGCACCTCCAGTGCCGTTGCCTGTGGGACAACCAAATTTGATCATGCTGTAATTGCCAGCGGCATCATCATCGTCACAGGCAATGATACTTCCATTGCATGCATCGTAAATCGCTATTTGCGTATCTACCAATTGCGTACCAGTAGCATCTGTCGATGCTGAGGTGGTGATGGTGAAATTTCCGCCTGTATATACAAAACTGAACCATACGTCATGAATGGCTCCGCCACATCCGGGTGTGGGTCCTACTGATGCATTTACGTTGGTTACGTTTTGCGGTCCAGCATTTGGCGAAAGTGGAACGGCAAAATCACATGCATCATTTTGATTGGCTATTACACAAGAGCCATCGTCTGAAGTTGCACATGCATTGTAATTGGTGGCATTGGGTTGCGTACATCCTGAGACAGGAGTAGAAGTTACCTGAATGCCAAAAGTTCCAGTTAATCCGTTGTATCCACCTGCTTGTATGTAATATGTGGCGCCTTGTGTCAATTGAGCGCATGTAAGGGAGATTTGTGAGCTATACACGCCATTGAAATCATCATTACACACGATTTGATTTCCACCGCAAGCTCCATATAGCGCAATGCGCGTGTCAGTTAATGTACCACTCAATTGGGTAGAAATGGTGATGTTACCACCAGCGTATACGAATGAGAACCATACATCTCTGATTTGGGTTGCACCGCCACAAGTGGGGTTTGCAGCGTCGGATACCGAATTGGCATTGCTAAAAGTAGCAAAGCCAGCATTGATGGTCAAAGGAATTGCAGAAGTGCAATCGTCGTTAGCTGGCGCTTGTGCCCATGATAGGGTCGACAAAAGTAAAGCGCAAATAATTGTAGAAAGAAATTTCATAGGTTTAAGGTCTATCACGAAGATAGCTTAATTTAACCTAGAATGTTAAAAGAGGCGGATGATTTTGGTTAGGGATGAAAAAATGTTTGCGTGAGGGATTTCAACTCTTCATGCATCATTCCATTGGAGGCAATGATGTCTTCTTCAAAAATGGGGTCGCCATCATGAAAGCCAGTCACTTGTCCTCCGGCTTCCTCAACCAGAATTACACCTGCAGCTACATCCCATGGGTTTAATCCATATTCGTAGAATGCTTCAAAACGACCACAAGCCACCCAAGCCAAATCAAGCGCGGCACTGCCCAAACGTCTGATGCCTCTCGTCTTTTTCATCAATGATCGGAATAGTCCGATGTATTGTTCCTCTCTTCCAAAATCGTCATAAGGGAAGCCGGTTACCAATAAACTATCTGCGAGTAAATCGCGCTGACTCACTTGAATTTTTTGACCGTTCAAAAAGCAACCGTTGCCTTTGGATGCAACAAACATTTCATTTTTGTTGGGGTCGAATATGATGCCAATCACAGCCTTCCTCTCGTGACAAAGCGCGACACTGATGCACCAAATGGGAACATCATGCAAGAAATTGGTGGTGCCATCCAAGGGGTCAATTACCCAATTCCAAACGGCAGCTCTTTCGCCTGTGCCTTCTTCTGCGATGAAACCGGCTTCGGGAAAGATTTGGGATAGACCTTCGACGAGGCGTCGTTCGCTTTCTTTATCCACGAATGACACGAGATTGTTGGGCGTTTTAATTTCGATTTCACTGGCCGATACGCGTTGGCTCTTCATCCAATTGCCGGTTTCTCTAATTAAGGTTTCTGCCTTTGTCGTTATTGCGATTAAATCTATCATGGACCAAAGTTAACGCGATTGCATCAAGAAAGATTTTCTAGGAAATTGAAAGCGCTTCTCAGTGATGAAACTGGTATCGTTTAAAGTTTGAAGAAAGGCAATGAGTTCAGTGATTTGGTTTTCATTTAGCAATTCATTCAAATGAACTTTCCGATTTTTCTTATCAATCAAGTGATCTTCCAAACATGGTCGTAGCTTGATAAATCGGCCATCGTGTCCGTATGGATATGTAAAGCTTATATTTCTCAGCGATGGAGTAGCAAAGGCAAATCGGTCTTTGGCCTGTTGGGTGATACGGTGTCTTCCCTTGTCATGGTTGGTTGGTAATGTATCCCAAACAACATGATAACCTTGGTCATGAAACAAAGGCGGGGTATGACAAGAAGCACAGAATTGTTGAAAGTGCTTCTGTCCTTGGGTTTGAATGTCGGTCATTTCCCCAGTTCCTTTTTCTACTTTATCCCACCAACTATTTTGACTGTTCAAAGTCAATTCAAAATACGCCAGACTTTTTAGGAATTGAATGGAATTCATAACACTGTCACCCCAGGCCAGGAAATTTAGTTTTCGATAATTTGGATCGAGATTAATTTGTTCCAACACTGTTTGGATGTTTGTTCCCATCTCGCTTGAAGCGTGCAATGGTGCCAGGGCTTGTAACTCCAACTGATGTATGGATCCATCCCGCATAAATAATCGGCGCCAAGCCAAATTAAAAAGTGCGGGAGCGTTTCTTGTTCCAAGACTATCAAAAACACCATGGCTTACGGCGTGGTCGGTATGCGCAAATGCATGGTAAGACGAGTGACACGAAGCGCAAGAAGTTTGACCATCGGCTGAGAGTTTGGCATCGTAAAATAGAATTCTTCCCAATTCTATTTTCAGAGAGTCGTTGGGTTGTGTTGCATAACTGTAATAAGGTTTGGGCCACTTGGATTCAATTCCTTGAAGTGTGATATGCCCCAAGACCATAATTGAGATGAATAAAATCAATTGATTTTTTCTACTCATGGTATGAACGAATCAAAAAGGAATTTGCAATCAGTTTCATCAACGCATTGGATTTTTGACTGGGTGACATAACCTTAAAGTCACTTTGATTCATTTGTGTGAATAAAGTTTTGGAAAGATGTAATGTTATTTGATAATGGGTATCTCCTGTTTTAGGGGGGCTGAAATCTAATTTTTGATCGGCCCTAAATGGCCATTGAAATCCACCGAGATGGTATTTCCATTTGTTTTTGAAATGGTCGGTTCCCTCGAGTTTGAATCCGATATAACCGCTTTGCCAAGTCCAATACATGTCATTGTTGGGCTCCAAACCACAACATCCTAACTCCTGATAATGTGTCAACGAATCAACGCCCAATTGAAATGAAATGGATGTAATTCTGCTCAAATCAATGGGATTGATTTCAATGAGAAATTCATTTTCTTTTGAGCCATCAATGAATGGATATACTTGGTATCGATGATCGTGATAAATGGTGTCATCGCCTGCAAGTATGCTCCAATCCCCCATGATCACTGAAACCTTATCTATATCAAAATGGGATTTCCAAATGGAGTCGGTTAGACAGGATAGGTGTAAGGATAACGTTTGGGTGTATCCGTGATTTTGAAAAATTGCGAGGACAATGAAAGTAACGATCCACTTCATTTTCTGGGAGGGTGCGGATTAAATATATTGGACCAATCGCCTCCGATTTCATCAAAGAGTTTTTTTTGATTTTCATCACAAATTTGACGAATCTCCCTGATGTGATTGATGTTGATGATTTCCATCTCCTTGATGGCAGAACTTAGACTGTTTTCTTCAACAGAAGCGTCTTTGTTGTTTAGAAGATTGTTGTAGAGTTTTTCTCGAATTTGATTGATTTTTTCTTCTTGGGCTTTAACCAGATGAATATGTTTTTTTATTAAATCTTCGAATTGTGCTTTTTGTGTTTCATCAAACTGAAGCTTTCTTTCAATTAACTCTTTGGGTCCATTGGGCCCTTGATGCGGACCAGATCCATGATGATGATGCCTATCCAATTGGCTTTGAAAAATAAAAAACAATAGGATAGCGACATTTAAAATCACCAATCCCCAAGTAAGTCTTTTGTACATTTTTATTTCATTCATATTGAATCATGGAATAGATGGATTGGCTGATGTATTGAGTCTGAATGGAATTGGAGTATTGGTTGGAAGAATTTACTTTTTTGTAGGTAAATATTCCAAAGGCATTTACGATGAGAATGCAAGCGATAATGGCAAAATGCCAGCTGAATGAAGGTGAAGTAGTGACTTCGCTTTCGTTTTCTAGTCTAGCTTGAATTCGACTCCAAACGAAAGGTGAAACCTCCGTCGGTTTTACTTTGAATTTTATTTGATCAATTGAACCCATTGTCTAATATGCTTTTGGACGATAAAATCACTGGTCTTTCCTCGTCTAAGTTCAAATTTTCTTTTAATTTTTTTTTGGCTTGGGTAATGAGTCCTTCTATGGTTTTGGAAGAAAGATTCATAAACTCAGCTGTTTCCGAAATAGAATATCCTTCAACTTTATGAAGGATAAGCGCCTCTTGCTGTTTCCTTGGAAGCAATGCAATTTTGCGCATGACAGCTTCAACTTCTTCTTGATTTTCAATTTCAACTCCGGGGTGATTAAAAGTCCTCATGGTGGTGTCATCATTCAAACTGAAGAAAGAGAATCCTCCGCCTCTTTTGGCTCGCTTACTGGCTTTTAAATGATCTAAAGCGCTGTTTACAGTGATGCGATATATCCATGTTTTGAGTTGTGACTCACCTCTGAAATGGTTCAGATGATGATGTACTTTTAAGAACACATCTTGGGTAACCTCTTCAGCATCTTCGTTGTTCCATAGATAATGTAGGGCAAGATTGAAAACCCATTTGGAGTTTGAAACATAAATATCCTCCAGGTTCCAATGATTTTTTTCAATCATGGTTCAGGAAATTCAAGTTGAAATCGATTGTACCATTCGCAAAAATTGGCCCAAGCTTCTGAATTGTTTTTGCGCCAAACTTCAAACTGTTCGGGTTGTGCCGATCTGAATATCCAATGATTGTAGGCATCGAAATTTTGACTATCTAAAATAACTTTTTGATAGTCGAGGATGTCTTCTTGCCAATTGTCATAAACCTCGGGCATAAGGTACAAGGCCAATATTCTTTGGCGGATGATGCTAATGGCATCTAAGCTAATTTCATTTATTCCGTCGTGTGAAATTGCTTTGACCAATGAAGCATATGCAATGCAACGAGAAGGATGATTTTTAAATTCAGGTGTCGTAATGGCATCATCGTTAAAAAGGGGATTGCAAAAATGGGTGGACCAAATTCCATCGGGAGAAATTTGAATACACTTTTGATATTGCTGAAACAATTTGAGTCCCATCAATTCATGAAAGGGTGATGTCTTGTCCAAGTTCATGAAAGTTTCGCCCAATACGATGCCATTGACAACTTCGGCTTGGTCGAAATAAATCATGGCAGCCTTGTAATAATTCAAAGCATAATTGGGGTCCAGCTCAATCCCCTTGAGATAATTGAAAAGGGCCTGTCCGGTTTCACCCTCGATACTAGAAAGATTGCCTTTTTCTAAAAATAGCAATCCTGATTTGGGAAAATGACTAAGGCCAATATCGAAAATTTCTTTGGCGGCCATTTTATTTTTCGTCATGAAAAAGGCATTGCCTAGAATTTGAAAATATTGCGGAGTTACATCGGGATGATCTATTAGATCTTGAAGGGTTTCAACCGATTGGGTATAGTTCTTCAATAGATATTGCAATTGCCCCACTTCAAAGGCATAAATGAAATTGGTGGGCTCTAGCTTTGCTGCTTCTTGCATCAACTTTAAACTTTGCTGCGGTTTGTCCTCGTCCAGCGCGATTCTTGATTCCTCTGCTTTTTCCAATGCCAAAAAACTTTTGCTCAAGATGAGTGAGTCGCTCTGTCCCCATACCGATAGAGGCAATAGCATCAGCAGAAGAATAGCTTGAGCCATGGATGTATATTTTCTTTCTGCTTGCTTCATTTATCAAAGATAAGCGGTTCAAATTCGAAAACGAAACCGTTGTGGTCTGAGATGTGTTTTTTGGGATCTTTTTTATTGATGGAATGCGTAATAACGGAATGGTATGAATTTAATTTCCAGTATGTATTAAAAAAAACATAATCGATGCATCCGGAGGAATAGGAAGTTCCAAAGCCATGATAGGATGGAGTAGACCACAGCAACTCGTCGCCAGCAATTTGGTATTGTTCAATAAGCTTTTGAAGAGCGGGATCAAGATAGGTACAATTGAAATCACCTCCCAACAATATGGGTGTATGGGGAGGGAGTTGGGACAACTCTTCGGTAATCAATTGAGCGCTATGATTTCGGGCATTCGTTCCAACATGGTCCCAATGGGTGTTTCCCAATGCAATGGTATCCTTGAGTTGAAGATCGTACAGCAGTACCTGGGTGTAAATTCTCTCGCATGCGGCATCCCAACCTTTGGACGGAATTGTGGGCGTTGGAGATAACCAAATGGTTTTTTTTGAAATGATTTGAAAGCGATCTTTTTTGAAAAATATGGGTGAGAATTCTCCTTTGTTCAAGCCATCTTCTCTACCAACACCATAGTACTCATATTCATCCAATGCCAAAGTCAGATCATGGAGTTGTTCTCCTAGAACCTCTTGGAAAAAATACACATCGGCACGTTGTTTTTTTAGCCAATGAACGGTGTGATGCTTGCGCAGCGACCATGCATTTTCTCCATCATTGATATTGTTGTATCTGATATTTAAATCAACCAGTTTGAGCTGGCTCTCCGCGATGATGGCGGCAAGTACCAATGATATGGTGACGAAAAGACTGCGAATCATTTATCGGTTTTCAATGGCCTTATTCATGATGTCAATTTGACCTTGATAGTATTCAACGGCGTCTGTATTGTTTTCTGCTTTTGCCATCTCAAGAGCTTTCACATAATAACGTTTGGCATCTTCGGGATGTCCCAATTTCCAATGACAGAATCCGGCATTGTTGATGATGATTTCATCATTGGCATTGATAGAGTATGCTTTATTGATGAAGGTTAAGGCTTCAGCATATTGTTCTTTCATCATTTTGCATGTTGCAACATTGGACAACGTGATCACATTGGCATCATCTTGCTCCAACATGATCTTGCTGCATCGTTCTATGATTTCATAAGCATAGGGTAAGCCGGATTCAAAAAGGGTGTAAAAATGTTCTTGAAGCGAACTATTTAGAAAGTTTAAATCATCTTCTACAGGTTCGTTTTTCATCCAATACCAACTGTTTTTATTCGCTTGTCCTTGCTTGATGGTGTTGATGATTTCTTCCTCCATCCAATCCCAATGTTGCGACTCACGGAGAACGTAAATCTTGCCCAGACGCAGATCTAGTCGGTTGGGGTATTTGGCTATTCCTTGACTGATATATTTGACTGAAAGTTGAATGAGACTGTCGTTGATGGTGGGCGTGCCATACAAGTAACCCGTGACGTTGCCCAAGCTATCCACCATCTCGATGGATTCAGATCCGTCTTCAGGTGGAGTAGTGTTCAAAGTTACCACTTCGTTGAAAGCACGCATGGCGAAATAGTTGAAGATTGCAACTTCGGTTTCAGGATTGTTGGGCTCGTTTTTTCTCCAATCCATAACCAACCCATGCATGCCTAGGGTGTCATTGTTTTCCATTTTAAGATCAAATTGCTCTTGAAATGTCTGAGCAGAAAGGGAAAGTGGCAAACTCCCGATAGCGATTAGGTATATAAGTTTTCTCATATTTATTTTTTTCTTAACCACCCCAATATTTCTTCGTCTTGAATGGTGAAACTGTTATTTGAATTTGTGTAGTCAATGGAAATGCGAGAAGAAGCTGAAGGGCCTGGGTTTTGTTGAATGATTTTCACTTCGCTATCTGTCACCTCGTAAACTATCGCCACATGTCCAAAGGGATTCCATTGATTGCCATCCCAAATAATCAAATCATTGGCTTGCGGCTTGTAGTTTCCTCCATTTTTAAATTGCAACAATGCACGATCTGAATTCCACTGACCATCTTTGACTTTGCTATTGAAAAAGTCTTTGGCGTGCCCGTAACTGTTGGGCATTTTGTGTTTGAAATATTCGTAGTAGTATCGTTTGACAAATTCAACACATTGGTATTTTAAGCCCAGATTGTATCCATCGGGGGCTAGGTTCCTTCCTCCAACATTGGATACATTTCCGTTGTAGTAAACGGTAACATTGTTGTATTCATCTATGGGTTGACCAACTTCGTATTTCAAAGGTTGTAATATATTTTTAATGGATATAGAGCCAATTCCCCAAGCAATAAATGTTGCGGTCATCGCACAGAATATTGCCGTTAAGAATATACCTTTTGTTTTCATGATTGTCCTCGATGAAGGTATTAAAAAAAAAGACCGTCAATTGACGGCCTTTTTTAAGTTATTCACAGAGACAAGGGATTATTCTCCTTTGCCCTCCATTTTCTCTTTCAATGCAGCCAATGCACCGATATCTCCCAATGTTGATTTTTCAACTTGAGCATTAACGGCCTTCACTGCGTTTGAATCACCAGCGCTTTCTGGTTTCTTACTTGTACGTGCCTTCTTAGGAGCTTCAGCAGATGCTTCTTCTTCTTTGAAAGTACCGGTGTGAGAAACCGCGATTTTGCGTTGGTTCTTGTTGAATTCCAAAACAACGAATTCCAATGTCTCTTCTACTTTCGCAGTTGATCCATCTTCTTTCTTCATGTTCTTGCTTACGCAGAAGCCTTCCAAACCGTATGGCAATGAAACGATAGCATGGCTACCTTCTTTGCGGATGATTGTTCCTTGGTGACGTGATCCTTCAGTAAATACTGTTTCAAATACGTCCCATGGATTCTCTTCGATTTGTTTGTGACCCAAGCTAATCTTACGGCTGTCTTTGTCCAATTCCAAAACAACAACTTCCATGTCATCTCCGATAGCGCAGAATTCAGATGGATGCTTGATTTTCTTGCTCCAAGACAAGTCAGAAATGTGAACCAATCCGTCGATTCCTTCAGCCAACTCACAGAAAACTCCGAAGTTAGTGAATGCACGAACCTTAGCTGTATGCTTGCTAGATACCGGGAAACGAGACTCAATACCTTCCCATGGATCTGAAGTCAATTGCTTCATACCCAAGCTCAATTTGCGCTCGTCTTTTTCTACTGCCAATACCACACATTCTACATCTTGTCCAACTTTCAAGAAATCTTGTGCTGAACGCAAATGTGAACTCCAAGACATTTCAGAAACGTGAATCAATCCTTCAACACCTGGTGCAACTTCAACAAATGCTCCGTAGTCTGCCAAAACAACAACTTTACCAGTTACTTTTTGACCTACTTGCAATGTGTCTTGGTATGCATCCCATGGGTGAGCAGAAAGTTGCTTCAAGCCCAATGCAATTCTCTTCTTGTCATCATCGAAGTCAAGAATAACCACGTTGATTTTAGAATCCAATTGAACTACTTCTTCTGGGTGGTTGATACGTCCCCAAGAAAGGTCTGTAATGTGGATCAATCCATCTACGCCGCCAAGGTCGATGAATACGCCATAGCTGGTGATGTTTTTGACAACACCTTCCAATACTTGACCTTTCTCCAAACCTGACATGATTTGCTTCTTTTGCTCTTCGATCTCTGCCTCGATAAGTGCTTTGTGAGATACAACAACGTTCTTGAATTCGTTGTTAATCTTAACAACTTTCAATTCCATTACTTTACCTACATACACATCGTAGTCGCGGATAGGCTTCACATCGATTTGAGAACCTGGCAAGAATGCTTCCAAACCAAATACGTCTACAATCAAACCACCCTTCGTGCGGCACTTCACTTCTCCTTTGATGATCTCACCAGACTCCAATGCATTGTTTACATCTGTCCAAGCGCTCAACAAACGAGCTGTCTTGTGAGATACACGCATTTGACCTGATTTGTCCTCTTGGGTTTCAATGAAAATAGGAACTACGTCACCTACTTTCAAATCTGGGTTGTAACGGAATTCAGTCACAGCAACTACGCCTTCAGACTTGTATCCGATGTTAACCACAACTTCTTTCTTACCAATAGAAACGATGGTTCCTTGAACCACTTCTTTTTCCTTGATAGTTGACAATGTTTTTCCATAAACTTCGTCGAAGCGCTTGCGCTCTTCTGCAGTGTATCCACCAGCAGCCTCATAGGCGTCCCAGTTGAATTCTCCGTTACTGTTCATGTATTGCGCATCATCTGCGGTGCTGTACAAATCCATTGGCTCTTCACGAGAAATGGTTTCTTCAGCTTTAACTGGAGCGACAGCTCCTGTGTTTTCGGCGTTTTCAGCCGGGTTTGTGTTTTCTGCCATGTGGCATTTTAAATTGTATTCGTTCCATTACGGAGGCATGAACAAATGGGTTAAACTTATTTTTGTTGCTTCGCCAAGCCTCATTGACAAAGTCTCTCCGAAGAGGAGCGCGAATTTACTTCATATCCTCGAGAATTTCAAAAAAAAGAATTTACGCAAACCATTGGGGTATTTTCATCAATTTAGCGCAATGAGAATTTTCAATCTTTTTTGCGGATTACTATTGGCTTTTTCAATGGTCCAGGCCAGTTGCGTAAAATGTCCAGAACCAGAGATTACACCAGATAATGGCAATGATAATGCGGGTTATGTTCAATATGGGATTCCTTTGGATTCGGTTCCAAATGGTCGCGATATGCTGATGTATGAGGTGAATTTGCGCGCGTTTTCAATAAGTGGAGATTTGCAAGGAGTTCTGTCAAGAATAGACGAGTTGGATAGCTTGGGTATCAATACCATTTGGCTAATGCCCATTCATCCCATAGGAACCATCAATTCCGTGAATTCTCCATATTCTGTCAAAGATTTTAAAGCCGTGGGAGAGGAGTTTGGGAGTCTCAGTGATTTGCGACAACTGACAGATGCAGCTCATGCTCGTGGGATGAGTGTAATCATGGATTGGGTCGCCAACCACACAGCTTGGGACAACGCTTGGGTGACCGACCATCCCGATTGGTATACGCAGGATGCCAATGGCAATATTATCTGGCCGGCAGGGACGAATTGGCAAGATGTCGCAGATCTTAATTACGACAACGCTGAAATGAGATTGGCCATGATTGATGCCCTTAAATATTGGGTGATGGAAGCCAATATCGACGGTTACCGATGTGATCATGCCGATGGTGTACCCAATGATTTTTGGCAATCGGCAATCAATGAGCTCAACGCGCTTCCCAATCGACATTTGATTTGGTTGGCTGAGGGTAGTGGAGTAGGGCTTCTGAATGCAGGATTTGATATGACTTTTGGTTGGGATTTTTACAACGGTTTGAAGAATGTCTACAATGGCCAACCGGCTTCAGGTCTTTTGGCCATTCACAATGCTGAGTACACATCCATTCCAGTGGGCAAACACCGTTTGCGTTTTACAACCAATCACGATGAATCGGCTTGGGATGCATCTCCAGTCACATTATTTGGTGGCATAGATGGAGCCATGACTGCTTCCGCCATTACGGTTTTTACAGGTGGAGTGCCCATGCTATACTCCGGTCAAGAAGTTGGTCGTTCTTCTACAACACCATTCTTTTCTAATTCGCCAATCAATTGGAATTCCAATCCCAGTATGTTGCAGTTTTATGAGAATCTTATGCAGTGGTATGCCAACAATGAGGTTGTGAAACGTGGCTTTGTGTCTTCCGCTTCGTCATCTAATATTTTTGCATTGAAGAAGAATTTGAATGGTAACGATGTTGTCATCATTGCCAATGTGAGAAATTCAAGTCAAACTTTTACCGCGCCTGCTGCTTGGCAGGGGGTATGGTCGGAATCTTTGTCCGGCAGTTCATACAGCATTGGCACTTCAATCACGCTAACACCTTACCAGTGCATTTTGTTGCAAAGATGATGGTGCAGCAATCAGAGTAAATCGTAAATCGATTGCATTTTTTCTTGTGCCAGTTGCGCCAATTCACCAGGACTTTGATTGGGATATTGGTTGGGATAAATGGCTTCACCGATGCACACCTGAATATCTGTGCTTCGTCCTATAAAACTCCCTTTGACCAAGGCCTTGGAAGCGCCTTTGATTACAATGGGTACTATGGGAATGTTTGATTTTTGAGCAATAACAAAACTACCTTTTTTAAACGATGTAAAAACCTCATCCTTGCTGCGGGTTCCTTCAGGAAAGGTGACCAAATTTTTGCCTGCAACTACCTTGGCTGCGGCTTCATTCATGCTCTGTATAGCACGCTCTCTATTTCCTCTATCCACAAAAATCATCCCCATTACGGTCATGTATTGCCCCAAAAAAGGAACCTTTGAAAGTTCTTTTTTGGCAACAAAAAATAGACCCTTCGCAATTACTTTGACGACTACCACAATGTCCAATTGAGACGAGTGATTGGCTATATAAATCGCTGATTCTTGCGGTAATTCTTGCTTTTGCGTCAAATGAATTTTAATCCCGTAAAGTTGAAATACGACAGGACTCCAAAGAAAATGGGCAACCCAATAAACGCATTTTTCGGCTGGAAAAGCAATTCGTAAAAACAACCCAATCAAGCCGCTAATCAGAGTCCAGAGCAAAACCAAGGGTAAAACCAAAATCCCGCGAATCATATATGGAAAATGTTATTGGTCATGTTACTTGCACTTTGAAAGGCTTCCCAATTGTATGTCGCATTTTGCGTAATGAGGAAATCACGTAAAATCTCGCTGGGCATGTTTCCTGTTAGTTCGGTTTTTGCCATCGGACATCCGCCCCATCCACCCATGGCTGTGTCAATTCTTCGGCATCCTGCATTCCAAGCAGCCATTAGTTTGTCGTGAGCATCCATTTGTGTTGCGTGCAAGTGAGCACCCAATTGAACCTCTGGCAATTGTTCGGTTAAAGTTTTAAATACCCGATCAATTTGCTCTGGTGTTGCTGCACCGATGGTGTCACTCAGCGCAATGGCTTGAACTTGCAAGGCTGAAGATATTTTTTGAGACCAATCCAAAACAATCTCTTCATTGTAGGCATCTCCATAAGGATTGCCAAATCCCATGCTGAGATAAACCACCAACTTCTTTCCAGCGGAAATGGCCAGCTCTTCGATTGTTTTTAGTCTCTTCCAACTTTCAGCGATACTGGAACCAGTGTTCCTTTGCTGAAAGGTTTCTGATATGGAAAATGGAAATCCGATCACGTCAACTCGAGATTCCTTGCATGCATCCTCAGCGCCTCGCTCATTGGCAACAATCACCAAGAACTCGGGCTTTTTACTTTTCCATTCAACGCCGTTGATGACATCATGGGTGTCTTTCATTTGAGGAATGGCTTTGGGCGAAACAAAGCTGCCGATGTCAATGGTCTCAAATCCTACATCGATCAAGTGATTGATGTAATCAATTTTAACATGTGTATCAATTATTCTTTGCATGCCTTGCATGGCATCCCTTGGACATTCTACCCAATGAAGACTATTACTCATGAAACAAAAGTAATTTTAAATATCATTGGATAAACAATGGGATATGCGACTTGGTAATAAATGAGTGTGTCATCTTGGGACCTAGATAAAAATTTTGCTCTTCGGTTTTGTAAAGCGCACATGGCTGCCCATTGTGTCTCCACAAGTGAAGTTCGATTTCTTGTCGAGGAGTGAATTGGGGTTCGAATGTCCAAAGTGTTATTGCCATTAGAAAAAGTCTAATTGTGTTTTGGGGATTTCGATTCCACAAATAATAGAATCCCAAACCGATAATCAACCAAATGAGGTTATCCACCCAACTCCATCCTAAGAAATTAATTTGAGGTGAGGGCCAATGATTGATTTCGATTACAATCCCGTTCATGAGCTGAATCCATCCTTGAATAAAGGTATGAATGAATGTGAAGTTCCAATTTTCAGGAAGAGAAATCAATATGAATAGCATATACAATAGGCCACTGGATATAGGAACCAATAAGATATTAGCAATTAGAAAGTAAGTTGGGAAATTGGCGGTTATTGGGAGTAAGAATAGACCAGTACTCCATTGAGCGTGTATGGTTACTAGGATATTTTCGACCAAAAGTTTAGGTAATTTTCGCCAATGCTTGATTTGAAGTTGAACAGGTCTATGGAATAAGACAATTCCAATTACGGCAAGATGAGAGAGTATGAGTCCCCAATTGTCTTTTTCTGCAGGATTCCAAACTATTTGGGTAATTAGTGATAGGCAAAGCAGATTGATGGCATGAGTTTTCTTCAGGAATATTTTTCCAAGATGAAGAAATGTGAACATAATGCCAGCTCTATTTAGTGATGGCGGGAATTGACATAAAAAGCAAAACATCCAAATGCTAGTAAGAGCCAATAAAGTGATCCATTTGGGATAGCGATTGAACGTTATTTTTTTCAATATCCAATAAACTAGACCAAACAGTAACCCAATGTGCATGCCACTTACCGCCAAGAGATGACTTATGCCAATTGCCTTATACTGCTCCCTCAAATCTTTACTGAGGTAGGAGGTGTCTCCAACAAGAAAGGCGACAATGATTCCCAACTCATCAGGTGAATAGTGGTCTTTCAGTTTGGTGGTGATAACTTGCGCAAGAGGATTCGTAATTCTTTCATTGGGTTCCCAATCGGTTGGGCAAAGGGTGGGTTGCTCTTGGTCAGGAATCAAGGCATTCCAGCTGCTGCCCACTGTGATGAACAAAAAGAAAAAAGCGCCACTGATCCAAACAATTTTTCTGAAAATGAAATAAACCGTGAAGAAAATGAACGAGGTGAAAAGATAGAACAAGGCACTTCTGTAATCTTCGCAGAGGTATACCCCAATGAGCAAAGGAGTGCAAATTCGTAGTAAAGGATTTTGTCGCCAAATTCGGTTCATTATTTTGTGCTATTGCACAAATGAACGAGTGTCGAGTTGACTGAACTTGGTTTTTTGTTGAATAAAAAATGCATATACAACACTGGATTGATAAAGGCCAGAATTGTTGATTTGCCCAATGTGCCTGCCTTCGGAACTTCTTTTCTTAAGCATATTGGGAAGCATAAAGTAGAATGAGAAGTGCGCCCGAATAACAGCCCACAAATGCGACCATTTGAATTCTGTTGCAAACCTTATTCCAGCAATTCCATCAAGAATAAGCCTTCTAAAAATCTGCACGATCAAAGCGTTCCGTCGGTGATTCTTGGTGATGAGGAATAGATTGTTTCTGAAATTTAAATAGGTCTTCATTGGGTTTTGGCGGTCCAATGTTCCTCCGCCTACATGGTATACTGTTGTACTCAGTTCGGCTCCAATGCTATATCCGCGATTTTTTAAACGCCAGCAAAGATCGATCTCTTCCATGTGCGCAAAAAAATCAGCGTCAAACCCTTGAACCTCTTCCCATGCGCTTCTTCTAATCATAAGCGCAGCTCCTGTGGCCCAAAAAACATCTTTTCTTCCTTGGTATTGCCCCTGGTCTTTTTCGAAAGCATAGAACATCCGTCCAGCACAAAAGGCATAACCGTCTTTGTCCAAATAACCACCAGCTCCTCCGGCGTATTCAAATTGCACCTTGCTTTGGAAGTCAATGATTTTGGGCTGACAAGCCGCAAGTTCTTCTCTGCTTTCCATCCAATTCAACAAGGGAATGAGCCAGTTTTCGGTGACTTCCACATCGCTGTTGAGCAACATGAAATATTTGTGTTCAAGTTGCTTTAATCCTTCGTTGTATCCGCCAGCGAAACCATGATTTTTTGTTAATCCAATCCACTTGACTTGTGGGTGATTTTCTTGACAAAATATTTGAGAATCGTCTGTTGAGCCATTGTCAATAATGACAATATCAGCAACATCATGGCTGTATTGTATGACATTGGGTAAGAACTTTTCCAACCAAGACCGCCCATTCCAATTTAAAATGGCTACTGCAACAGACTTCATCAGTATTAATGGGGGTTGTACCAAAGACTCTCTAATTCATCACCAGAATAAGGGTCTTGCCTTTGGTTGTTTTGATTTCGGGTTACAGTTGCAGGGTCGCTCATTTGTCTTGAACGGACCAAGTTCTTCCAATCATAGTTCATGATTTCACCTGGAATATCTGTATGAAGCAATTCCATGTCTCCATTCAAACTGGTGTTGTAGAACAAAAGACGTTTGTTGTGCAAATGATTGTTGGTCTCGTAGTAATGCCAAATTTCAAATGGCCAGTAGTCTGGATCATGATTGCGAACCACTCTTGTGGATGGCTTACCGTATTGCAAGTAAACCCTGCCGCGGTCTGTTTCCCAACCTTTTTTGATACTGGTTTGAAACTCCTCGCAAGCTTTAACCAGTTCCAAATATTGCGTCCAACTTAATTCGGGTGAGAGTGGATTTCTTTTGTACCAAAATTGAAACAAGAATCCTTGTAACTGTCCAAGGTTGTATGATTGAATAGCGGCAAGTATCGATTGTTTCTCATTGCCTCGGGCTATTGGAGTCAAGGAGCGAATGTGCTCTTTCAAAATCAGCGAATCCTTGTATTGTCCAGCAAAACTGTTGGCAACTTGAATGGCAGACAATTCTTTGGCATCCACCCTTGAATTTTTTCTGCTGAATTTTCTTTCTTTTTTAGAGACTGAGTTTCTTGCTTTGTCCATGATTTCTATCACCAATGCATAATCCCCAGTGGGCAATTGCGTAATGTCAAATGTGGACAGCAATGGAAGGACAGGTTTCCCAACTTCTCTTTTGATTCGCTGAAAGCCTGCCACAACTTTTTTGTTGGCATCCTCAATTTGGTATTGTACGATGAATGGATCATTGCCAAAGAACTTATCGGTGTTGTATAGTTCGCAGTAAAAATCCATCCTTTCTTCTTCATCAAATCGCACGTTAGATAGTAGGGGAAACATATCCCATCCCGATTTCGAAAAACCATTGGGAGTTACTGTTTCGCTGTATGCTTTAATCCAATTGATATCGGATACAAAAGCACCTTGACTCAAGTTGAGTACTTGAATTTGATCATGTAAATTTTGAGGCTTAGCTGCTATTTGCCCTTTGTCTGTTATTTCAATGTCAATTTCCAAATCGCCATTCATGGCGCTGATACGCTCAATGGCCATGCATTGTCTGGACTTGTCTTCAGTGGTATTCCAAGGGAATTCAGCATTGAATTTTTTATACCCGATGATTTTGTCTTCTTTGGAAATGGTAATTAGAAATTCGGCTTGAATTGTACTGCTACCATTGGTTGTAACGGCTTTAAATGAATTACCATCTAATTCAAAATAAAATTCAATGTAGGGCGAGTCAATACCTTCATTGATTGCAGCAGGTAAATGAAAAACACGATAGTCGGTAAAACAACGCTGCGCCAGTGATGAAAGGTTTAAGGCGATAATTAAAACAAAAAGAAGGCTCTTTTTCATCCCTCAAAAATACAACAAGATACGGAGCTCAGCGGAGGCAAATTTTGAAAAGCTTGGCAAGTCCAGGAACGTGGAAAGGGAGGTGTTGCAGCAGTTTAGAATAAATCTGGAAAATCATTCGTTGACCGTGGTATGGATTGTAACCAATAAGCGCTTTGGATAACACGACAAACTGCGACGTGGTAATCTGCTTTTTTCTCAAATAATGGCCCATTACTTCCATGCATGATATGGAGGTTTTGGTAATTTTTCTTTTCAGAGATTGGGGAAGTTTCGGAATAAATTCTTGTTGATAAAGACCGCATCCGTGTACCCATTTTTCTAAATAATTGTACCTGTTCCCCAATACGAGTTTACGCTCATCCAGTCGATAGTAGCAGTCGGCTTCTAGATTGGGGAAGGTATAGATTTTAGACTCCTGTAACAAAAGTTGGGTGTGAAATTGAATGTCTTGAAGTCTCGGGTATTGAGGATTCCAATGCCCAAATTCTTTGATGAACGAGGTCTTCCACAAAGGGGACATACTGGTCCAGGTAATATCATGCTCAATCAATCTCTCCAAAAAACGGTCTTCAGGTGGAATCCAAGGGTTTACAAATTTCTTGTCTTGGAATGAGCCTTGAAATGGAATTAATGAAAACACCCACCCAATTCCATCGTTGTGTTTTTGTGCAATTTCTACCCTTTTCTCAAGACAGGTTTCTGAAAGCAAATCATCCGAGTCCAAGAATAAGAGGTATTCACCAGTTGCGAGTTCAATTCCTCTATTCCTTGCAACACCGCCCCCTTGATTGCTTTGTTTGATGATGCGAATACGTTTATCCTGTTCGGCGGCTTTTTCAGCCAATTCTATACTATTGTCTGTAGAACCGTCATCCACTAAAATAATCTCCCAATTCTGGTAATGATTGGATTGAACAGAGGACAATGTCTCCATTAAAAAAATGCCCTTGTTGAAGTTGGGGATGATGATTGAGACTTTAGACATGATTATCCATTTTATCCAAAATCAATCTCGCCATGACGCTTGCTTTGTGCTCTTCCCATAATTGATGAGCAAAAGTTGAATTGTAGGTGAATTTCTCGGGGTTAAATTCTTCCATTCGCCTCCCAAGTCCGTTGGATTCAATGAAGTCAAGAACTTTTCCAGAAGGTCCGATGTACAAATAAGGCTTTTGATAGCCCAAATGGTCATAGAACTTGGTCGTAAAAAAGTCCTTGTTGTGGTCGCCCAATGAAATGATGATACAGGAACAATTTGTGAGATGTTCTTTGATTGAAGAGCCAATGGGAGCCAAAACTTGCACCTGATTAAATTCAAGAATGGGTTTTATTTTTTGGTAGTGTTGGCTATAAATAAAAATGTTGATTTGAGGATTTATTTGAAGTGTTCTAGTCAAGGAATTTTTCCAATATGCTTCAGAATTTTCATAAATCTCTCCTGCATATATCCATCCATTTTCCGATTCCCCTGTTGTCATAGATTCTTGATCGTGAAAGTGCGGAATTAAAATTTTCGTTTCTTCCTTTTCTGTTTCAAATTCTTCCAAAACCTCTGGATATGGGGCGGATATAAAATCCGCATAATGTGTGACGAAATCACGAACGGCATCATCTCCTTTTCGCTGTGGAGCGCTTAAGTGAAGCATGCCGTAATTGATAGCATTTAACCAAGGATCCCTGAAGTCAGACCACAAGTGAATCGAATCATTTTTGGCTTTGAACAACGCTGCCCAATAAGCCAAATAAAACGGAGCACCTGATGTGAAAATCCAATCGATAGGTTTCTGTTCATGAATCTTCTTCAACTGATAAAGAATCTCATCGCCACAAAAAAATGTTTGATCGATAGGATTGCCAACGGCAAAGAAATTATAGTAGAACTTTTTCCAAATACGTATCCACTTGGACCTGTTTTCTGTTCTAAAAAACAAGGCATTGTAGGGATTTTCATGATCGATGTATTCAATTCGAATTTGATTAAGAATTTTTTCATCAATCCAATCGGACGAACGCTGATGATCATGTGGTTTTTTACATATCACTGTGATTTCAGCCCCGGCTTCGAGCCAGTGTTTTACCAACAGGGCGGTACGTCTTCCGCCAATTCCCTCGTTTGGAGGAAAGTGCCAATTGAGAACGACGATGTGCTTGTTGGTCATGAACCAAAGTTATATCAAGTATGTTTAAGTTTGCGGTATGGATCAGAACTTATTACAAGATTGGGCCGATAAAACTTTACTCGGAGCCTTGGGTATTGAGATGCTCTTGATGACTGAGGAACGAGTAGAAGCAAAAATGCCCGTTGATCGACGCACCCATCAACCATATGGAATCCTTCATGGTGGGGCTAGTGCGGCTTTGGCCGAAACAGTTGCTAGTGTGGGTTCTTATTTAATTGCTAAAAAGGAAAACAGCATTGCGGTTGGCGTAGATTTAAATATCACCCATCTCAAATCCAAACGACACGGTTGGGTAACTGGTATAGCGACACCCATCAAATTGGGACGAAACCTTCATGTTTGGAATGTGGACATAGTGGATGAAGAAGGTGCGTTGATTGCCAAAGCCAAATTGACGACCATGGTTAAGCCAGCTAAGTGAAATGCTTGATTGGAATGATATTTTAAAAGGGAACAGCTTTGGCTTTTTTGTTCGATTGCCCAGACAATTTGGTGGTCGCGAAATATTGAAAACTTGGGACAATGACAATCATGTTTTGGGTTTTTCAACTTCTGGACAAATCGCTGGTGAGATTGTGTCGCATTGCCAAAGTCAATCTGAATACCAATCTTTGGTCAAGAAAGCTATAGGGTATATTGAATCAGGAGAATGCACCAAGTTGGTGACAAGTAGAATTTTTAAAATTGAATTCGGTTCAAATGGAGAACAAGATTTGATGGAAAAATGGTTGAAGACTTTTCCAGATGCTTTTGTTTTCGTCATTCATCATCCGCAGCATGGACTGTGGATGGGTGCTTCACCAGAATTGCTGCTTTATAGAAATGGGGAAAACTTACATTCAGTTGCTTTAGCAGGTTCAAAGTCCAACGAAGACCATTCTCCATGGGGAGATAAGGAGATAGAAGAGCATCAGGTCGTGCTGCGAATGATTGAAGATACTTTTCTGAGATATGATGTGAAGCATATCAAGTGTGATGAGACCAAGGAATTGATTTTTAGAAATGTGAAGCATTTGTGTACGCCCTTAAGTGGTGAATTCTCAGGTGAATTCTCGGACTTGGTAAAGGGGCTTTATCCAACTCCAGCATTGTCGGGATGGCCCAAGGAAAGGGCCATATTGTGGATTGAAGAAAATGAGCCATTCAACAGGGGATTGTATGGTGGTGTTTTGAATTTTACTGATGGAGATGAACAATGGTCAATGGTTATTCTGAGGTGTTGTCACAAAAGCGCTGAAGGTTGGCTTGGACATGTTGGTGGAGGTGTGATGTATGATAGTGTTCCGGAATTAGAATGGCAAGAGACGGAGTGGAAGCGACAAGCGTTTATCTTTGCCAACGATGCGCATTTCCAATAAAACAGCGGTACAATCAGTATTGTTTCATTTACAAGAACTTGGTATTCGAGATATCGTTTATTCGCCGGGTTCTCGAAATGCCCCCTTTGCAATTGGCTTAGACCATAATCCAAATTTTGATGTACACGTAAAGGTTGATGAACGCAGCGCAGCTTTTTTTGCATTGGGAATGGCGCAGCAAACAAAAAAGCCTGTTGTACTCATATGTACATCAGGAACGGCTCCTCTGAATTACGCACCAGCATTGGCAGAGGCGTTTTATCAGGAGGTGCCATTAATAGCCATTACAGCCGATCGTCCTTGGGAAAGTATCAATCAAAGTGAAGGTCAGTGCATCAATCAAATAGGTATATATAGCAATTTCATTAAGCGTCAATGTTCTTTGATTGATGATCCAAAATCTGCCGAGGAAGTAATGGCCAATCATCAAATGGTGGGTGAGGTTATTTTCGAATCGAGTCAATATCCGCAAGGACCGGTGCACATCAACGTTCCATTTTATGAGCCATTGTATCTTGAAGCGGAAACCCATGATCCGAATACGCAATTGAAATTTACGCCGACTATAAGAAAGTCGGACAACCCGGAGGTGAGATTTGATCCCAGTTTGTCTTATCTTGTATTGTTGGGTCAAAATAACCAAAGTGACATTGGCCATTGGGTAACAAGAATGTCGGGTCTTACCAATATTAAATTGATGTCTGAGACCCACAGCAATGCACATGCCTGTGGCGCCATGGATTGCATCGACCGCTGGGTGATGTCGCTATCTCAAAAAGAAATGGATAACCTTCACTGGGATGTTGTCATTTCCCTGGGTCATAATATCATTTCAAGGAAGATAAAAACCATTATCAGACAACGGGCACGGGCGCATTGGTCGGTTCAATGGCAGGAGGAACCCATAGATACATATCGTTTGAAACCTAAAGTGTTCAATTGTTCGATAAGTCAATTTCTTCAATCTTGGCTATCTGATGTGAGTTTCAATGTATCAGAAGTCGGTGAAATTGTCAATCATTCTGAAGAGAGTAAAAGTTTGAAAAATTATTTTTCAAATCGACCTTTCTCTGATTTGAAATTGTTTCATCAATTAAGCTTGACATGGCCCAAGGACGCACAAATACAGATGGGCAACAGTTCTGTTGTTCGGTACATTCAACTCTTTAACCAACGAAGGGACCTCACATTTTTTGGGAACCGAGGTGTTAGCGGCATTGATGGCTCGACTAGCACTGCTGTTGGCGCTGCAGTGGTCACCTCCGGTCCTGTGGTTTTTGTTACGGGTGATTTGTCCTTTCTCTACGATGCCAATGGACTATGGCACCAGCCTTGGCCTAGTAATTTAAAATGTATCGTGGTTGATAATGGAGGAGGAGGGATTTTTAAAATAATCGACGGTGCTAAAAATGAGCCCGCGGTTCCGTATTTTTTCGAGACTCCTCATCGCCGCGATTTATTGAAGTGGATAGAAGGTTGGGGCTTTAATGCCAAGTGCATGGAAGAAGTTTCGGAAAGTGATTTGGAAGCGTTTTTTACCGATAGGAACCTGAATTTTTTGATTGTCAAAACTTCAGGAGAATTGAACCCAATTGAGTTAGATTTGTTCTTTGAATACTTTAAACAGCAAAATGAGAGAGTGGAAAACAATTAAAGAATATTCCGATATTCTTTTTGAATGGTATGATGGAATCGCCAAAATCACCATTAATCGTCCGGAAGTGTATAACGCTTTTCGTCCTCAAACCAATGTCGATATGATTGATGCGATGGACATTTGTAGAGAGCGTCAAGATATCGCAGTAATCGTACTTACAGGAATTGGGGATAAAGCATTTTGCAGTGGGGGAGATCAAAACGTAAAAGGTGTTGGAGGATATGTGGACGACAATGGAGTACCAAGATTGAATGTTTTGGACCTACACAAACGTATTCGTGAAATTCCAAAGCCTGTCATCGCAATGGTGAATGGATATGCCATTGGTGGAGGACACGTTCTGCACGTGGTGTGTGATTTAACGATCGCATCTGATAACGCTAGATTTGGACAAACCGGTCCTAAGGTTGGATCTTTTGATGCTGGCTTTGGTTCCAATTATTTGGCGCGCCATGTAGGGCAGAAGAAGGCAAGAGAAATTTGGTTT
>JACCDP010859716.1_pt1 | contig 40240 bp, 60 predicted proteins | sample 7445841 | NCBI WGS metagenome assembly JACCDP01 (sample SAMN15323441, study PRJNA562643) | freshwater metagenome | isolation source: river surface water | place: USA:Blue River Watershed | collected 2017-08-17 | reverse complement strand
GGGCCGACGGGGCCGACGGGGCCGATATGGCGCTTCCGTTCGCGGCCGGGATGGCGGGGTGCGGGGCCCCGGTTTCCGGGTTGCGGGTTGAAGCCGTGCATGATTTGCCCACAACGGCCGAAACCCTATCAAGCGGCAAAACCCGACGGCATATCGATCCCGTTGCGCTAGCCGCCGTGCTAGCCGTCATCGGGCCCGTTGATAGGGTGATAGTGGAACGGCTAGTTGCCCCGCCAGGCATTAGCGCCATGAGCGGCTATGCTATGGGGGCGACGGCCGGAACGATTGCGGCCGTGCTAAAGCTAGCCGGCATGCCGTTCCAGCTAGTGAGCCCTAATGTGTGGAAGCGGGCCCTAGCCGTGCCAACGGATAAGGAAGGGGCGCGGCAATGGGTTATTGCGCAACTTGGCACTAGCGAACCCTGGCGGAGAAAGATGGATCATAATAGGGCTGAAGCGGCCGCAATCGCCTTGTGGGGTTTGCTATCCCTTGATCCCATAAAAGACTAAGGGCCCGGCTTTCACCGGGCCCCGTGCTAATCAATGGGTGGATGCTAGTGCGGGATTGTGTGGATCCACATTAGGGCGACGAAGATCCACAATGCCCCTAACGTGATTAGGTCTCGGATCATGGCGGGCCCCCTCACAAATCACTATGGGCAAAGCGCGGCGATCCAACCCGCGCGATATTGCCACTTGCAACTAGGCTTTCCGTTTCGGCCCCGTCCCATATAACCCGCGCGAAACGGCCGGGCCCCGCAATTGTGTCGTCATAGGCAATGAAGCGGCCGCGCATAAATGGCACGAACCCCGTATGTTGCCCTGTATTGCGTAGGAAAGCGGCCGCGAACCCGATTTCGTCGCCAGGATTAAGCCGGCTAGGTTTGGTTGTCATGATCATGCCCCCCTTTCCGGGTTGATTGCCCAATACCCCGCGCGAACGGATTGCCTTTCGTCATCGTCCGCGCATTGCGAAAGCAATTCGCGGGTTGCGGCCGGGATTGCATCCCGCGCCAAAGCTTCCGTGTCAAAGCCACCCATATCATATGCGGCTTGCCTATCGGCCGCGATCCACCAAAGCCGAAACATGATCAAGCCCCCCTTGCGATAGCATCGGCCGCGCGGGCCGAAACGCCGTGTGCCGGAAAGCCGACAATCGCTTCCCTTTGCCGCTGGCAAAGCCCGCAGGATTTGCAATTGATATCATCCCGATAGGTTGCGGGGCACACTACAACCTTGCGGCCGGCCGGCGTGCTAATCCGTTCCGGCCCGTTGACGCTAGCCGGCAAAACGACGACCACGGGGCCTGCCCCGGTTTCCGCCAGGCTATCGGCTTGCGCCAAATTGTTGGCGGAAAGATTGATAGTGAAGCCGGCCGCATTAGCCGCTTTCACGGCCCGCAAGTTACCGGCCGTCATGGGATAATGCGTATAGGTAAAGCCGCGCTTGCCCCGGTTTGCCTTCACAAGGGCTTTAAGGGCCGGCCCGTCAATCGCGCGGCCGTCGCCGGGAAGATCCCCGGCCTGATTATGCCGCCAAAGGGTTCCGGCCGGGATAGCGTCAACGGCCGCGACGAAATCCGTCCAACCCGTGCCAACCCGGCCGTCTGTTACTTTCTGCCAGAACATCCCAAGGGGCCCGTTCGCGGCATAGCAACCCTTGGCCTTCAGGGGGCAAGTGTCGGGGCAAGCCGCGCGGGTTGTTGTGCTAGCCGGCATCTTGCCAGTTTTGCTATTGCGGCTTTCAAGGGTTAAGTGAACGCGGTAGTCCATTGTGTCTGTCTCCTTATTGGTTGCGTGCGGCACACAAGTTAGCGGCTATGGGCAATGCGCGCGGCTTTGATCCAATAGCGGGCCGCGCGGCTATCATCAGGGGTGGCAAGGTGGATGGCCGTGCTATCCCATGATCCGGTGCGGAAATCCTGATCAGGATATGACGAAAACCAAACTCGGCCGTCTCTGTCGCCAAACCGCGAACAAGAGGGTTCGGGATGATCCCGCATAAGATCCACTAGTTCCCGGAACGTGTAGGGTTGCCCCGAGAACAAGATATCGGTTTCGGCCGCTTCCCCTTCTTCCGCGCTTTCATGCGTGATCAATTCATAGGTTTGCGTCACATAGATAGGCATGATGGGTTCCTTCCGGGTTATGGGGTGGCAATGAGCGCCAGGTAGAAAGCGAAAGCCGCCATCAATTGCGCCAGAATGAGCGGCCAGGCATCCCACAAAGCCGCGATAAGCCGCGCGGCATTGCTGGGACGGGGCGGGATATAGATCGGCTTAAGCATTGCGTTTCCTTTCGATTAGTGAGCGACGCGGACGAGGACCGCGTCCCACTCGGCGGCGGCGGCACGGGCGTCGGGAATGCTATTGAACAGGTAATCGTCGCCGACGCGCCAAAACTTGCCAGCGCGCACCAACACGAACACGTCTCCGTTCGGGAAGCGCATCTCGTAATGGCAGGCGCCCCTAATCTTCGTAATGAATTCATCCATTGTTGTCTCCCTATGGGGCAACCGCGCCCCGTTGAAAAGAAATTTAGTGCCTAGTCTGATCAGACACAATAGGCAAATTGCGCCATTTTGAACACCAAAACGGGGCGGCTTGTGTCTAGCCGAATTGGTCTATAAAATCCCGTTTCGGCATAATGGGTTAGGTTCCTGAAATGGAAAGCAATAGCGGCCGTTGGCAGAAAGGGGTTTCGCCAAACCCTGGCGGGCTCACACCGCGCCAGATAGCAATGAAACGACGGCTGGAAGGGCTCACACTTAAAGCCGTTGACGTGCTAGAGGAGGTTATGGCGACGGGTACGGCCGGCGAACGGCTAGCCGCTGCTAAGGAAGTTTTCGATAGGGCTATCGGCCGTCCTAAGCAAAGCACGGCCCTAGAGGTGACGCATAACGCTAGCCCTCATCTGAGTGCACTAGTCACCTTGGCGGCTAGCACGGCCGCGCGGGTTCAAGCTGTACCCGAAAGCATCCCGCAAGTGATTGATCTACAACCCGACGCCCCGATTGAAGCGCAATCGGAACATGTGGACGTAGACGTAGGCAATCCCGTAGACGTAGGCAATCCGGGCGATAGCGGGGCCGATACGGCAACGTATGATAGAAACTAACAATCAGTTTCGCTTATCCGGTGCAAAAGCCGGCGAGCCCCCCGCCCCCCGGCTGGGCCCCCCGGCCGCGCTTCCATATGCAGCACCCTCTTTCTGTAGATACAAAAATGGCTGAAACACCCCCCACCCCCGCCCCCTCGCCTGCGGCCAAGCCGCCGGAAAATATAAAGACAATGGAACAGGCCTACGCCTATTTCATTGAGGTATATCGCCACCGCCCTGTTGAGTTCGTGGAGGACGTGCTTAAAGCCCAGCCGCTCGAATGGCAAAAGAACTTCCTGAACGCTATCGCGCGGGGCGAGCGCCGCATCAGCGTCCGCGCCGGCCACGGTGTCGGCAAATCGACCGCCTGCTCTTGGGCGCTGATCTGGTTCATGCTAACCCGCTTCCCCCAGAAGTCGGTGCTCACCGCCCCCACTGCGGGCCAGCTATTCGACGCGCTGTTCTCGGAAGTTAAACGGTGGATCAACGCGCTGCCCGAGTTCCTGAAGGAGAACATCGAGGTCTTTAGCGACAGGATCGTGCTGAAGGCCGCACCCGAGAGCAGCTTCATGTCGGCCCGTACCAGCAGTGCCGAGCGCCCCGAAGCCCTGGCGGGTGTTCACTCCGAGAACGTGCTGCTGATCTGCGACGAGGCTTCGGCCATCCCCGAGCCGGTGTTTGAAAGCGCGGCGGGCTCGATGTCGGGCCACAGCGCCACGACCGTGCTGATCGGCAACCCCACCCGAAACACCGGCCTGTTCTTCAGGACGCACCACCAGTTGAAGAGCGACTGGCAGACCATGCATGTGTCCTGCCTCGACAACCCGCTGGTCAGTGCCGACTTCGTGCAGCAGATCAAGGCGACCTACGGCGAAACCTCCAATGCGTTCCGCGTCCGCGTGCTCGGAGAGTTCTCGCTTCGCGAAGACGACGTGCTTATCGCTGCGGAACTCGTTGACAGCGCCATGACCCGCGACATCGCCCTCGCCCGCAATGAGCCAATCATCTACGGGCTCGACGTAGCCCGCTTCGGTGACGACCGCACCGTGCTCGTCAAGCGCCAGGGTCAGGTCGTCACTGAGGTCAAATCGTGGACCGGCGCGGATCTGATGGAGACGACTGGCCGCGTCGTGCATGAGGCCGGGATCGACAACCCCGCCGAGATCTGCGTGGACAGCATCGGCCTCGGCAGCGGCGTTGCCGACCGCCTGCGGGAACTCGGGCTGAACGTGCGGGATGTGAATGTGTCCGAGAGCAGCGCCATGAACCCCCAGGCCGCACGCCTCCGCGACGAGTTGTGGATTGCCGTGCGTGACTGGCTGACGCAGAGGACGTGCAAGCTGCCCCAGAACGACGAACTGCGGGCGGAACTGTGCAGTCCCACCTATGCGTTCACCTCGACCGGCAAGATCAAGGTCGAGGGCAAATCGGATCTGAAGCGGCGCGGGATGCGGAGCCCCGACATAGCAGACGCTCTGTGCCTCACCTTCGCAAGCGGGGCTGCGATGGTAGGGGGCCGAGCCAGTCGCTGGGTCGCGGGCAAGCCGCTGAAAAGGGCTATCGGAGGGATTGTCTGAACGGGGGGAAGGGTTGCAGCCCTTCCCCCGCCATCCGTAACTGACCCATGAGGAGTGTCGGGGCCCACCCAAGCCCCACAGAGATGGTGCACAACTTGTGCCGCGTGCGCAAGTGACGTATAGTCCGCTTTGATTACCAATTTGGGGGTATTTCCCATGCGGAAAAAGAAGCCGGGGAACTTCACCGACCTTCAGAACTATTTCATGAAGGCCGAGGCTACGAAGAAGATGACCCCCCAGGGTGACAGCCGGTACGACCTTGGCACCGAGTTCGGATCGACGCTGCCGAAGCTGGGTAAGAAGCCCCAGACCCCGGCGCAGCACGCTGCGGTGAAGAAGGCCGCGAGCGTCAGCCGCGCCAAGCGCAAGGTCAACGCGGGCCTGCCGGTGATCGGCACCAAGGCAAAGATCGGTTTCTGAGATGAGCATCAACCAGCGCGACGGGTATGGGTGGCAGTATCCCGACATCGTCGGGCGGTTTGGTACGACCCATGCCATTTACTCCACAAACACCAGCCTACAGACCGGGGCCTTTGCTACGGGTACCACGTTGGTGAGGGTCGCGGTTTCTGGCGGGGATTTGCACGTTTACTTTGCCATCGGTACGGACCCGGTTGCCGTAGACGACACGAGCCCGATCATCCCGATGGGCAAGGTCGAGTTCTTTGCCGTGCAGCCCGGCGAGAAGATGGCTTTCCTTCAGCCCCACGGTGGCACCACGATGGTGACCGTCACCGAGATCCTTTAACGGAGAGAACCATGCCGCTTACCACCAAGGGCAAGAAGATCATGAAGGCCATGAAGTCCGAGTACGGGGACAAGAAGGGCAAGACGGTTTTTTACGCATCGGCCAACAAGGGCACCATCGCGGGTGTCGAAAAGGCCAAGCCGAAGAAGAAGTAATGGCTAAAACGCCGGCCTGGCAGCGCAAGGCGGGTCAGAACCCCAAGGGCGGGCTCAACGCCAAGGGCCGTGCGTCGGCCAAGGCAGAGGGCATGAACCTCAAGGCTCCGGTCAAGGCCGGCGACAACCCGAGGCGTGCGTCGTTTCTGGCGCGGATGGGCAATATGCCCGGTCCCGAGCGCAAGCCTAACGGCGAGCCGACGAGGCTGCTGCTGTCGCTGAAGGCATGGGGCGCGAGCAGCAAGGCCGACGCGAAGCAGAAGGCCGCTGCCATTAGTGCCCGGAACAAGGGGAAGAAGTGATGGCGAAGGCGGTTTGGAACAAGGCTCGGCCCAAGGGCCTCGGCAAGTCGAAGCCGCTCACCACGAAGCAGAAGGCATCGGCGAAAGCCGCTGCCGCAGCTGCCGGCCGTCCTTACCCAAACCTAGTCGATAACATGCGTGCGGCGCGGAAAGGCAAGTAGACCGATGGTGCAGCGATATTCCGGCCTGAACGACCGCAGCGAAACCATCCTCGTTGATAACGAAGACGAGGACGAGAACGAAAACGGCGGCGGCAACGAGTACGAAGACGAGGGCCCCGAAACCTTCGGCCCGTCGCCCGAAGCCGGCATGGACGACGAGGAATTCGCGTCGGTCGTTGGCTCGGCCATTGACGACGCTGCCGACTACATTGACGGCTACGTTGCCCCGGCGCGTGCGCAGGCGACTGAGTACTATCGTGGCGATCCGCTCGGCAATGAGGAAGAGGGCCGCAGCACCATCGTCATGACCGAGGTGCGGGATACGGTTCAGGCCATCATCCCGAGCCTGCTGCGGATCTTTACTGCCAGCGAACAGGTGGTTGAGTACGCGCCGCGTACCGAGGCGACGGTCGAGCAGGCTGCGCAGGCCACCGACTACGTCAACTTCGTGTTTTACAACGACAACCCTGGCTTCAGCATTCTGCACCAGACGTTCAAAGATGCCTTGGTCAACAAGACCGGCATTATTAAGTGGCGCTGGAGCGAAGACACCGAGATCAGCGAAGCCGAGTACACCGGGCTGGATGAAGCTAGCCTGAACATGCTGCTTCAAGATCCGACCGTCGAACTGGTCGAGGCAGAGCAGACCGTCGTGCAGGAGGCTCAGATCGGGCCGGATGGCATGATGATCTCGCCGCAGATCGTCACCTATGAGGTGACCATCAAGCGGAACATTCCGAAGAACAAGATCGTCATCGAGACGCTGCCGCCGGAAGAGTTCTTGATTGCTCGCGATGCGCGTGACATCGAAACGGCGTCCTACGTCGGGCATCGCTCGCTCAAGACGGTGAGCGAACTTGTAGCGATGGGCTACGACCGTGAAGAGATCGAAGAGTATGCCGGCGAAGGCGATGTCTTCTCGCTGAACTACGAAGCCCAGGTTCGCAATCCTGCGGTCTCGTCGCTCACGACCGAAAGCGACAATCCTGACCCGACCATGCGCCGGGTCATGTACGTCGAAAGCTACATTCGCATTGACAAGGACGGCGACGGCATCGCGGAACTGCGTAAGGTCTGTTCGATTGGCGGCGGCTATCACGTCCTGCACGAAGAGATCGTTCCCGACGCGCCGTTTGCGTTTTTCTGTCCCGATCCCGAGCCGCATATGGTGATCGGACAGTCCATCGCTGACCAGACGATGGACCTTCAGCGCATCAAGTCGGCCATCGTGCGTAACACGATGGACAGCCTCGCCCAGGTCATCCACCCCCGCACCGTCGTGGTCGAGGGTCAGGTGAACATGGACGACGTGATGAACAACGAGACGGGCGCGATCATCCGTGCCCGTGCTCCCGGCATGGTGCAGGCGCTGGCGGAGCCGTTTGTCGGCCAAAACGCCATGCCCATCATTGCGTATATGGACGAGGTTCGGGCACAGCGCACCGGCATCTCCGCCGCTTCGCAGGGCCTCAATCCCGACGTGCTCCAGTCCACCACGAAGGCGGCAGTGACCGCCACCGTGCAGGGTGCGCAGGAGCGGATTGAACTGATCGCTCGCCTGTTTGCCGAGAACGGCATGAAGCGTCTGTTTAAGGGCCTGCTTCGGATGCTGATCATGCATCAGGACAAGCCCCGCATGGTGCGCCTGCGCGGCAAGTGGGTTGAGGTTGACCCCCGGTACTGGGATGCCGATATGGACGTTCAGGTGAACGTCGCTCTCGGCCACGGCACCGACACCGACAAGCTTCAGTTCCTGACGATGGTTAGCCAGAAGCAGGAACAGATCATGCAGATGCTTGGGCCCGATAATCCGCTCGTGGATGTCAGCCAGTATCGCAACACGCTTGCTCAGATCTGCACGCTTGCCGGCTTCAAGGACGCTGCCCGGTACTTCAAGCCGGTCGATATGGCCCAGGTGCAGCAGATGCAGGCCGCTGCTTCGCAGAACCAGCCGCCCGATCCTGCCCAGCAGATGGTGCAGATCGAAGCCACCAAGGCCCAGGCGCAGCAGCAGATCGAAATGCTCAAGACGCAAAACGACCGCGAGGAGATGGTCCTCAAGGCCCAGCTTGAGCGTGAGAAGATGCAGATCGATATGATGCTGCGTCTCGCCGAGATCGAAGCCAAGTACGGCACCCAGATCGACGCTGCTCGGATCAAGGCGCAGATCGACGCCGAAGTGAAGAAAGACGCCAATAGGCTGAATGCGGCCCAAAAAGCCCAATCAATGGCGATCCAGCCCATTGGAGCGGGCAATGCTTGAACAGGATCTTGTGCGTGATGCGCAGGATTTTGCGAAATCCGACACCGTTGCTGAAGTCCTGAAGCGGATTGAAGAGAAATACACCGCTGATTGGAAGGCAACGGCGACGGGTGACCAAGACGAGCGGGAGCACTGCTTCCGCATGGTTCTGGCAATTCACGCCCTGCGCGAAGAACTGAAGATCATTGCGCAGAGCACCAAAATAACCGAGTGGAACCGCAGGCTTGCGCGTACCACAACTGTAAGGTAATAGTTAATGACCGATACGGCTAATCAGGCCACCGGCATCGCGGGCGCAGCCCAGTCGTTTGAGGCGTTGCTTGCCGGGGGTGACCCCGAGATCAACGCGCCTGAACTAGCGGATGCACCGGAAGTCTCTGCGGACGCAGAGACGTTGAATGACATTCCCGAAGGGGATGAGACGGCGGTCGAAACCACGGATGACGTGGAGACGGAAGCTGCCCCCGAAGAGGATGTCGCCGCTGACGAGGAGCCTGAAGAGGCTTCCGAGGAAGAAGGACCGCAGCTCGTCACCGTTAAGATTAACGGCAAAGAGGAGCAGGTTCCTTTCGAGGAAGTCGTCAAGGGTTATCAGCGCCAGGCGGATTATTCGCGGAAAACTGCGGCACTGGCTGAAGAACGGCGGTCGTTCGAGGCAGAGCGGCAGACGGTGATTGAGGAACGGCAGCAGTATGCCCAACTCCTCGGAGCTCTACAGCAGCAGATCCAGCAGACGCTGCCGCAGGAGCCCGATTGGCAGAGGCTCTACGCCGAAAACCCTCTTGAGTATGTTCGGCAGAAAGATCTTTGGCGCGAACGTCAGGAGCAGCTTGTCGCCGCTCAGTACGAACAGCAGCGTGTCATGGCTCTTTCGGCGCAGCAGCAGCAGGCGTCGCTCGCCAAGTTGGTGCAGGAAAACCGGCAGAAGCTGGTTGAAGCTGTTCCGGCTTGGAAGGATGCGAAGAGGTGGGAACAGGATCGGCCGAAACTCCTTGAATACGGTACGAAGCTTGGCTTCAGCCCCGAGGAACTCAGCCAGACTTATGACCACCGTGCCGTAGTGGCCCTTTACAAGGCCATGCAGTACGACGCTCTTGTCGCGAACCAGCCTAAGCCGGTTCAGGGCAAGGGTCCGAGGACTGCGGCGGCAGGATCTGCCAACACTGCACCTAAGCCGGCATCGAACGTCACCAAGGCGAAACAGCGTCTCGCAAAAACCGGGAAGGTCAGCGATGCTGCCTCCCTTTTTGAAGCGTTTCTGGACTGAAGGGTGACTGAAAATGGCTATCGCTACTAACACCATTACCCGTTACGACGGGTATCGTTCGGTTCGCGAAGACCTCGCGAACGTGATCTACAACATCTCGCCCGTCGATGTGCCGTTCATGAGCAACATCGGCCGCGAGAGCGTGTCGAACACCTACTACGAGTGGCAGACCGACAATCTGGCTGCGGCTTCGACCACGAATGCCCAGCTGGAAGGCGACGACGCTTTCGCCGCTGACAGCCGTACCCCGACGCAGCGCGTCGGCAATTACACCCAGATCAGCCGCAAGGTGATCGAGGTGTCCGGTACGCTTGAGGCGGTCGATAAGGCCGGCATGCGCTCGTACCTCGCTTACGAACTCGCCAAGGCGGCTTCGGAACTGAAGCGCGACATGGAGGCCACGCTGACCTCCAACCAGGTTGCGGTTGCCGGTGGCAACACGACCGCCCGTAAGACGGCGGGCCTGGGCGGCTGGATCATCACCAACAGCTACTCGGGCACTGGCACGACGGCTTCGGCCCCGGTCATGTCCTCGGGTGCCGGCAACCTCGACGGTTACCCGGCGACGGCTTCGGTGGCTGGTGCGTCCCGCGCGTTCACCAAGACCCTGCTCGACACGGCCATCCAGGGCGTGTGGTCGCAGGGCGGTGATCCGAAGATGCTGATGGTCGGTCCCTACAACAAGACCGTCTTCAGCGGCTTCACCGGCATCGCGACCCTGTATCGCGACGTTCCGGCGGGCAAGCAGGCTGGCATCGTTGGTGCGGCGGACATGTACGTTTCCAACTTTGGAACCGTTTCCGTTGTTCCCAACCGCTTCAGCCCTGAGAGCAACGCCTACATCATCGACCCCGAGTACGCCTCGGTGGCCTACCTCCGCAACTTCCGTACGGAAGTTCTCGCGAAGACGGGCGACAACGAGAAGCGTATGCTTCTCGCCGAGTACGGCCTCAAGGTTCGCCAGCAGAAGGCGATGGCCGCGATCCGCGATCTCGCCACTGCCTAATTACGGTGGGGGTAGCTTCGGCTACCCCCATCACCTTTTCTAGAGGGCACCTTGCGCAAGATCATTGACCACGATCCCGTCACCGGCATCAGTCACGTTTTCTACTACGACAACGAGACCGATGAAGCGACGATCACTGCCGAGCAGAACGTCGATGACGTGGTGGAAGAGAACAAGCAGCTTTACAACGACGCGCCCACCAATTGGAACGACGATTGGAACCGCGTGGCGCAGATCCCGATGGTGGTTTACTGGGATCTGAAGAGGAAGGGCATTCTGGACGACCAGGTTGCCCTGAAGCGTTGGCTCAATGATCCCGAGAACCGCTTCTTCCGCACCCGGCCGGGGACGATCTGATGAAAATCGCCATAGCCATCCCCAGCCGCGACATGGTGCACGCTAAGTTCGCGTTCGATCTTGCGAACTTGGTGGGGCACTTCAAGGGCGGACAGATCAATATCATGCATTCGGTCGGCACGCTGATCTGCGATCAGCGCGTGGATCTTGCCACGATGGCGCTGTCTGCCGGCGCGGACTACATCCTGTGGCTTGATACCGACATGCGCTTCCCGAAAGACGCGCTTGACCGCCTGCTTGCGCACGGCAAAGACATCGTCGGATGCAACTACAGCACCCGAATGCTGCCGCCGCAGCCTACGGCGACCAACTTCAAAGGCAGCGGCTTTGAGCCCGTTGTCACGTTGCCAGAGAACACCGGCCTTGAAGAGGTCGGATATATGGGCTTCGGCTGCGTGCTAACGAAGGCTGACGTTTTCAAGCGGATGGAGGCCCCTTGGTTCCATCTCGGCTATTCAACGGTGAACCACAAGTTCATTGGCGAAGACGTGTACTTTTGCCGTAAGGCGCACGACATCGGCATCCCGGTGCTGATCGACCATGATCTGTCCAAAGAGATCAAGCACATCGGCTGCTTTGAATACCGGCTGGAACACACTACAATTCCGGCTGACGATGGGGGTGCGTGATGGCGATTTCGACGTACAGCGACCTTCAGACGGCCGTTGCCGATTGGCTCAACCGGGCTGATCTGACGGCTGTCATTCCGACCTTCATCACGCTCGCTGAAGCGAAGTTCAATCGCGAACTTCGCGTGCGGGACATGATGGTTCGGGCCTCTGCTACGTCGAGCAACGAATTTGTGGCCGTTCCGAGCGATTATCTGGAAAACTACTCGCTTGAACTGACCAACAGCACCGGCGTCCAGCCGCCCCTGAATTTCATTTCGCCGCTGGAAGCCAAGACGCTCAAGGCCAACCAGATCACGGGCCTTGTCCGCTACTACACGATGATCGACGGTGCGTTTGAACTGCTGCCGGCTCCAGGCAGCAACGTCGATCTGACCCTGACCTACTACCAGCGCATCCCGGCTCTTTCGGGCACGCAGACGACCAACTGGCTGTTGACCAAGTCGCCTGATCTCTACCTCTACAGCACCCTGCTGGAGGCTTCGCCATACCTGAAGGACGATGAGCGGGTCCAGATCTGGGCCGCTGCCCGTCAGCAGGTTATGGAAGCGATGAACCTGGAAAGCGAGCGGGCGATGCGTCCTGCTACGCAGATGAACGCTCGCCGAAGGAGTTTCTGATGGCTTTCACGTCCTATACCGACAATAAGCTGATCGACCATCTGCTCGGCAGCGCGACGTTCACGAAGCCGTCGAGCCTCTACGTCGCCCTGTTCGTCGGCGAACCCGGCAACGGCGGCACTGAGGTTTCCACCTCGGGCTCCGCATATGCCAGGCTCGCCGCTACATTCACCATTTCCGGCGGCAACGCGACTAATACGTCTGCTCTGGAATGGTCTACGGCTACGTCGTCCTGGGGCACCATTGACTGGGTGGCGATTTATGACGCCTCGACCAGTGGCAACATGCTCGTCACGGCCCAGCTGTCCTCGTCCAAGACCATCGCGTCGGGCGACGTGCTGCGCATTCCGGCCAGCAATCTCAGCGTCACTCTGACCTAACGGAGCCGAGGTGGCGACGACAGACGGTAGGTACGGCTATTCCGCATATGGCGTAGGTTTCTACGGCGTAGCCACCCCGAGTGCGTCTGCTGTCGGCACTTCCTCGGCCAGCGCAGCCGCCCTCCGAGTAGCAGTCGCGTCTGCCAGCACGACGGCCACTTCGACTGCTACTGTCACGGCCGCGCAGATCACGCTTGCGTCTGCGGCGGCAACGTCCACATCCAGCGCCTCTGCCGATGCCCTGCGGGTGGCGATAGGCAATGCCAGCGCAACCTCGTCGTCCAGCACCAGCGCCACCGCGCTGGCTGTCTATCTTGTCTCTGGCACGACAAATGTGGTAAGCATAAGTGCTGCGCAGGCCAATCTAATTCAACGGGCCAGCGCATCGGCTTCCGCATCCAGCGCGGCTTCGGCTGCTGCTCGTTTTCTGTGGGAGCCCGAGCCGGGGGCAACGGGCACTTGGTCCGACCAATCCATCCCCGGCCAGACGTGGATCACCGAAACCGTTGCAGCAGAGGCGTGGGCTGAACAGTCCAACGGCTCGTCTACTTGGACCCCGATCCCGGTCGGGACGACCACTTGGGAAGAGGCGGCTTAAATGGCTGACAGCTACACTACATACCTCAACCTGACGAAGCCCGAGGTCGGTGCCTCTACGGATACTTGGGGCGGCAAGCTTAACAGCGACTTGGATGCGCTTGATCTGATCTTCAAGACAGATGGCAGCGGCACGTCGGTCGGCCTGAATGTCGGATCTGGCAAGACCCTGTCGGTCGCCGGCACTGCGTCGATCAGCGGCACCCTGGTCGTGCCCACCGCTGCGTCTCCTGCGCAGACGACCGACGGCTCTGTGGTCTGGGACAGCGACGACAACCTTCTGACGGTCGGCACGGGTGCCGGTCGCAAGACGATGATCGACACGGACAGCACCCAGACGCTGTCCGGTAAGACCATCGACACTGCGTCGAACACTCTCAAGGCCAACGGCAATACGATCACGGCTTCTGCTGGCACGGCGACCCTGACGCTGCCCAACAGCACGACGACCATCGTCGGCCGCGACACTACGGACACGCTGACCAACAAGACCATCGACACGGCCGGCACGAACGTCATCAAGGTGAACGGCAACACGCTCGCCGCGAGCGCCGGAACCGCGACCGTCACGCTGCCGAATAGCACCGACACCCTCGTCGGCCGTGCGACTACGGACACGCTGACCAATAAGACCCTGACCAGCCCGGCAATCAACACTGCGACGATTGCCGGTGGAACGATCAACGATGCCGTTATCGGTGGCACCACTCCCGCTGCCGGTACGTTCTCGACCCTCGCTACCAGCGACGGTGCGGTGAACCCGACCGTGCGGGCGAACTCCCAGGCGACGACGAGCGGCACCAGTTTCGATTTCACCGGCCTGCCGTCGTGGGTGAAGCGCGTCACGGTAAATCTCAGCAACGTCAGCCTGTCTGGCACGGACAACTACCTGATCCGGCTCGGCACCTCTAGCGGTTTTGTCACCACGGGTTACGTCTCGACCAGCGTTCGTTCCGGCAACGCGGGCGACACGTCCACGGTCGGCTTCATCGTCACTGGTGGCGGTGCGACCCGCACGTTCTCTGGCACCGTGGTCATTTCGCTGATCGGTGGCAACGTCTGGACGGTCGGACTTACCGGCAAGATCGACAGCAACTCGATCTCGGGTGGCGGTAATCTGTCGCTCGGCGGTACGCTGACCCAGGTACGACTGCTCGCTACCGGCACCGACACGTTCGACAGCGGCGTCGTCGGCATCATTTACGAGGGCTGAGATGCGGACGATCCTCAATCTGGAAACTGGCGAGACGACGGTCGTAGAGGTTTCGGCGGAGGAACTTGCCGCTGAAGCCGCGCTCCGTGCAGCGGACGAGGCCGGCAAGTCTTACGCAGAGAAGCGTGCGCGGGAATATCCCCCGGTCGAAGACTATCTCGATGGTGTCGTGAAGGGCGATCAGGCTCAGATCGACGCTTACATCGCTGCCTGTCTGGCCGTGAAGGCAAAGTACCCGAAGCCGGTCTGATGTACGGTAACTTCAACAACTGCCTGAAGCTTGTGCTGGAGCACGAAGGTGGCTTCGTAAACCACCCCGATGATCCAGGCGGCATGACCAATCTTGGCGTCACTGCCAAAGTCTGGGCAGACTGGAAGTTTCTGGACGACGTTTCCGAAGAGATGATGCGCGGGCTTTCGGAAGTTGACGTGGCCCCGCTTTATCGCGCGAACTTCTGGAACCGCATCAAAGGCGATCATTTGCCGAAGGGGCTGGACTACGCGGTCTTCGATTATGCCGTGAACAGCGGCGTACAGCGGGCCGCGCGTTGTCTCCAGTCGCTCGTTGATGTCATGCAGGATGGTGAGATCGGGCCGAAGACGACCGCTGCCGTCAACGCGGAAGATCCGGTGGTTCTCATTCGTGAACTCTGCGCCGAGCGGCTGAAGTTCCTTCAGCGTCTGTCTCATTTCCGCACATTCGGTCGAGGGTGGACTAAGCGCGTCAACGACGTGCAAGCCGCCGCCGAGAAGATGGCAGGCTGACATGGCGTTCGTACCCGTACAGCTTCCGCCCGGCCTTGAGCGGAACAACACGCCCTACGACACCCCCGGTGCTTGGTGGGACATGAACCTGGTGCGGTGGCAGTCTGGCTCGTTGGTGCCGGTCCTTGGCAACACGCGCCTGACCTCGTCGCCGCTGACGGGCGCTGTGCGGAAGATCCACGTTTACCGCGACAATTCCAACCAGCGGTTCACGCTCGTCGGCACCGACAGCAAGCTTTACACCGATCAGGGATCTTACACCGACATCACGCCTGCCAGCTTCGTTCCGCTCACGAGCGGCGGGTCTGGTGATGGTTACGGCGTGCTGGATTACGGTGAGTATACCTACGGCGATGCGCGAGCGAGCAGTTCGCCGGTCTTCCTACCCTTTGCCTATTGGACGTTCGGCAACTGGGGCGAAGACGTGATCTGCACGGCTTCGACCGATGGCCGTCTGTTTTATTATGACACCAGCACGGCCTCTACTGCGCCCACGGTGATTACGACCGCGCCGACCGGCAACAATGCGGTAATCGTCACCGACGAGCGCCACGTCATGGCTATCGGCCAGGGTGGTTCTGGCGGCAACAGCCGGCGCGTGGCTTGGTCGTCGCGCGAAGACTACACTGATTGGAACTATGCCAGCACGACCAACACGGCTGGCTTTCAGGACCTTTCTGTCCGCACCCCGCTGCTCAAAGGGGTGAAGGTCAAGGAAGGTATCCTGATCTTTTCCATGACCGACATCTATCTCGCGCAGTATGTCGGCACGCCGTACATCTACGGCTTCCAGCGTCTGTCCGACACCGAGATGTACCACCCCGATGGCATTGCCACCTTCAACGGCAAGGCGGTCTGGTTTACGCGCTCGGGCTTCCAGTTCTACAACGGCGGCATGGTGCAGCCCCTCCCGTGCCCTATTCTCAATGACATTATTGCGGAGATGGACCCGACCTACGGTCCCTACCGCATCCATGCATCGCACAACGGCGTCCACCCCGAGGTCTGGTTCTTCTACCCGACTGCCGGCAACACACAGGCGAACCGCTACGTCGTTTGGAACTATCAGGACAACTGGTGGGCTTGGGGCTACCTCAGCCGCAGCGCCATGTCGCCGGCTGATGTTTGGAAGTACCCGTACATGGGGGCCAGCGATGGCAACATGTACCAGCACGAAGACGGCTACACCGATGCCGGTGTGTCGCGCGTCGGCCAGATCTTTGCCGAAACCGCTGCGCTCGGGATCGGCAACGGCGACAAGACCATCGAGGTCAAGCAGGCGATCCCGGCAACCGGCACGGGCGCATCGTCGCTTCAGATGACGTTTTACGGTCAGATGACCCCCGAGGGTGCCGAGCGGACCTTTGGTCCGTACACGCCGCGCAGCGACGGCTACGTCGATGTTCGGGTCAGCGGACGTGAGGTGCGTGTGCGCTTCACGGCTGCGGAAGACGGGCCGTTTGGCATCGGCAAGATGCGCTTCGACGTGACGCAGGGCTTCGGACGATGATCGTCAATTTCCCGACCCCGCCTAGCGGCTTCAGCCAGTCCTTCATGATCCAGGTACTGGACATGATCCGCAAAGCGTTCGTGCCAGTTGTGTCGAAGGACACCGCTACGCCCCGCATTTTGCTTTTGGCCCCCAATGGCACCGTCTATGAACTGACTGTGTCAAACACTGGGGTGCTTACAACAGCGGTAAATGATGGTAAAACAAGAGACATATAGGCCGCTGCCACCGGATGAGATCATTCGGCGCATAGAAAAGGCGCTGAAGACGGGTGGGGAAACCCATACCTGGGAAGACATCCGACAAGGTTTGCAAACCGGCGCGTACCAGATGTTCTGGAACGACGGTGGCGTCCTTATCACCCAGATCCACACCCATCCGCAGTGCAGGACACTACACTGCTTTGTAGCAGCGGGTGACATGGTTGCGGTGCTGGAATTGCAGAAACAGATGGTGGATTTTGCGGTGACGCAAAGCTGCAAATTCATCACCGCAGTCGGGCGATTGGGTTGGGAGAAAGTGCTCCCGCATCGTGGCTGGAAGAAAAAATTCACGGCCTTCCAGTACGATCTTGAAGGGGTAGTCTGATGGGCAAGAGCAGCGGCGGAAACACCACTTCGCAGAGTTCGACCTCTCGGGTCAGGCTTCCCGGCTGGGTTAATGACGCCGCACGGCGCAATCTTTCGGCTGCGTATCAGGTGTCGTCTAACATGATGGGCCCCTACTCGGGCCAGCGTGTTGCAGACATGACGCCCGGTCAGCTTCAGAACGTGCAGGCCCTTCAGGGCAATGTCGGCGCGACTAATCCCGCGTTCGGCTACGCGCAGGGCATTGCGGGCAATGTCGGTAATTACCAGCCGGGCATGGTCAACGCGGGCTACCTCGCGAGCACCGACCTCTCGTCGTACATGAACCCGTACACGCAGAACGTCATCAATAGCGGTCTTAGTGCCCTTGATCAGCAGCGGCTTCAGTCGCTCAATCAGGTCGGCGACACTGCTCTGAAGACTGGCGCTTTCGGTGGTTCTCGCCACGGCATTACGGAAGCCGTGACCAATGCCAGCGCCGCCCAGCAGGCCGGCTCGCTCGCGTCGAACCTGATGTCGCAGAACTTCTCGCAGGCGCAGGCCGCTGCCCAGAACGATCTCCAGCGCAACATGGCGATGCAGCAGCTTAATCAGGCTGCTGGTCTACAGGGTGCGCAGCTTAATCTCGACGCTGCGAACTCGCTCGGTGCCCTCGCGGCGCAGGGTCAGCAGTCCTTTCTCCAGGGCATCGGCGCTGCCAGCGCGGCGCAGGATCAGCTACAGCGTCAGAACCAGGCAATCCTTGACGCGCAGCGCCAGTACTATGGCGAACAGCAGCAGTTCCCGATCCAGCAGCTGATGCTGCCGCTTCAGGCGCTGGGCATGACGCCGTACGGTCAGACCACCACGACGACCGGCACGACGACGGCCCCTTCGCAGTCTGGAAGCCCGCTGCTCGGCGGTCTGGGCGGTGCGCTCGCGGCGTACGGTGCGGGCCTCGGCCCGTGGGGTGCACTTGCGGGCGGTGCCATCGGCGCACTCGGCTCGTCCGACCGCGACATGAAGACAGATATCAAGCGCGTCGGCGAAGATCCCGAGACGGGCGTGCCGCTTTATGCGTACCGCTACAAGGGCGATCCGAAGACTTACCCGAAGGTGGTCGGCCCGATGGCGCAGGACATCGAGAAGAAGTACCCGGATCAGGTTGTGGACATCGGCGGCTCCAAGGCCGTGAACCTTGGCTTCGGGCCGATGAAGAAGGCTTTTAGCTGATGGGCCGCGAAGAGTTCATCAACTCTATGATGCCCTTTGCGCTCGATCTGTCGAAGCGCATCGGCATCGACCCGCGCCTTATTGTGGCGCAGAGTGCGCTTGAGACGGGCTGGGGCAAGAGCGCCCCCGGCAACAATTACTTCGGCATCAAAGGCCCCGGCCAGGTGCAGAGCACGACCGAGTACGGGGCTGGTGGTCCTTATCGGACCAACGAGAGTTTCCGCGATTACCCCAACATGGGCGCAAGCGTCATGGACTACGGCAACGTGCTGATGCACCCGCGTTACGACAGCGTGCGCAATGCGCAGGGGTTTGACGCGCAGCTGGCTGCACTTGCCAAGAGCCCGTATGCTACCGATCCGAATTACGGCAGCAAGGTAGGCAGCATCGCTCGGGGCATCACCGTCCCGACCGGGGGGCAGGGGGCGCAGCCGGCCGCTGTTCCCGCTGCTGGAAATGTAGCCGCTGCACCGTCTGCCGGCCCGCGTGCCATTTCGGCCAAAGAGATGGCAACGCAGGACAAGAACAGCGGCTTCCTGTCGGGGCAGAAGGGCATGGACTTTGCCGTCAACATGGGCTTGGGGCTCCTGTCGCAGGCGCAGCCGCAGCAGCAAGCGGCCCCGCCCCCGCTGCCGATGATCCAGCCGCAAGCCTACCGTCCTGACCCGAGGCAGTTCATGATGGGTCTTCTGGGGTAATCGCCATGTATCCTAACGACTACGATCAGTGGGCAAGCATCCGCGATGCGCTGGCGATCCAGTATCCCCAGCCCAATGCGCAGCCGATGCCGCAGATGACGCCGGAAGTTCGTTCCTACGGGCCGATGCACCAGGCGCTGTCGAGCGCGTTTTCGCAGTATCTCGGTCAGATGATGCAGCCGGGTCTGCTCGCGCCGCCGTCGCGCGAAGCGATGGGCCTGCTCTCGCCCGAAATTACGCCGGCAGAAGCGGTGAGCATGCCGTCGCGGGGCTCCGCCGCGCTCGGCCCCAATCAGTATTATCGCCTCGACGCTCCCTTCTGGCAGGCCATGCGCAACAAGTCGGGCGGCGGGCTGGATATTTTCCGTGGGCAGCAGAGCCCGCAGGCGGTGCAGCAGGCGCTTGCTGATGCGGGCGTGACGCTGCCGACCAACATCAGCGGCGGCGTCGGTGGCGTCGGCGTCGGCGGGGCGGGGGGTTTCTGAGATGTTTGAAGGTCTGCTCGCCGATTGGCAGAAGCCCGAGAAGCCTGATGAACTGAACCCGAATTACGGGGTCACCAATCAGCAGGTCTACAATGCCCGCATGGGCACGCTGACCAATGCCGGTCTGACCCTGCTCGCTGCTGCGCAGCGCATGAGCCCCGACCAGCGGGCCCAGGTGCTCGGCCAGCTTGCCAACGCGCCGAAGCAGTTTCAGGAGCAGATCAGCCAGCAGATGCAGAACCGCCTGCTTGGCGCGAAGATGGCTGCTCTTGATGAAGAGACCGCGCGGAAGAAGCAGTTTAAGGATCTTCTTGCTGACCCAGAGGCATTCAAGGCAGCTACGGGGCTAGATGCGTCTGCGATCGCCGGGCTGGACTACGATACTGCGCAGTCGGTAATGAAGGATGTCGCAGTTAAGCGGGCTGTACCCAATTATACATATCAAGATCTGAACGACCGCGTTGCCGTTATCGATCCACGCACTAATCAGATCGTTGGGTATATGCCGAAGGGTATGTCGCCGTCTCAAGTGGCGGAAGACGAACGCGCCCAGGCCCGCTTCAAAAACGAGACCACAAGCATAACGCTTGCAGATGGTCGAGTTATTAGGGTTCCGGTAAATACTAATGCTGAACCTTCTATAGTAACACTCAACGGCCAGCCCGTGCAGGGGAAGCTTTCTAATTTCCAGCAGAAGTATGAGGCGGCTCTGCGGGCTACTGGCGGTAACGAACTATTGGCATCGAAAATCGCCACAGGTGTGATTGAGGCTGTGGACAACGGCCTTGGTGGCGTGACCCTCGTTGACAAAGTTACCGGCCAGAAGATATCGGCGGGTCCGTCTCCTTCCGAGGCCCTTGGCCTTACTCAGCCAGGTGCACAGCCGACGCCGCCAGCAGCGCCGCCCGCGATGCCCGGCGCGATGCCCGGCCCTGCGCCTGGCGTACAGCCGATGCCGTCTGTGCCGATGCCTACTCCGGTTGAGCAGCCGGGCCTGCTTGGCCCTGCGCCTACTGCGCCGACGCCTGCGCCTACCGCGCCCGCTGCGGAAGCCAACCCGTATCCGTTCGCATCCATCGATCCTAATCTGAACTACGGTCGCGGGTTCGGCATCGGTGGCGTAACCAACCAGGCTATCCAGAAGGCCCAGGATTTCTTCCAAGGCAGGATGACTGAGACGCAGGCGGAAAACGCTCTTGCGAATAAAGCCTACGAACAGGTTCGCGGGGAACTGCTGGGTGTTCTGTCGCAGGATCTTCCCGGCAAAAATCTCAAGATGACGCAGCAGCGGATTTCGGGCCAGCTGCCCGAAAACGCTCGGCTGTTCAATGGCCCGTCTGAAGCCAAGAAGTCGCTGGAAGCGGTGCTGACGACAGTCAACTCTGACATTGGTGATCTTGAGACGGTTATCTCCTCGCCGGGTTATGCCCCTGAACAGCGGCAGAAAGCCGGCATGGTTCTGATGGGGTTGCGCCGGTCCCGTGATAATCTTCGGATTATGATCGACAATATGGCCGGGCGTATTGGCAACGCGCCATCTGCCCGTACTCCGACGCGGGCTGAGATCGAAGCAGAACTTGCTCGTCGTCAGGCGGCATCGTCTGGTCGTTAATCGCAGGAGCGGACAACAGATGCCTGATCTCTCCAAGCTGTCTACTGAAGAACTCCTGCGTCTTCGTGACCAGACCCCTGCGGAACCCGCTGTTTCGCCGGAACAACCGGCAACGGAGGCGGGAACGGCCGATCTGCGGTCGGTCCCGACCGCGCAGCTGCAATCTATGCTCGCCAATTCCAGTGGCGAGCCGACTGTCGGTGGCGTCAACGACTACCTGTATCGTGCTTCGCAGGGGTTCTATAACAGTCTCGCCAATACAGTTGGCGCACTAGGTGATGTCACGAACTGGGGCCTCGGCATGCTGGGCGTGCCCGTGTCCGAAACGCCAATTGGCGGCTCTGCGAGCATCAGGGGCCTCCTCAACGCCTATGGAGAAGGGGCCAAGGCTGTTGGTCTCGCTTCTCCTGAACTTAAGATCGTACCGGAAAACATCAACGAGGTGCCGGAACAGTATCGCCCCAGCTATCGCATGGGTGAGGTTTCAGGTTCGGTGCTCCCGATGATGGCCGCGCCGTTTCTTGCAGCCGGCCGAGCGGCTATTCCTGCCGTGACACAGGCTGCTCGCACGCCGACGCCGTCAGTCGCCACGAACCTTTGGCGGCAGACCGTTGCTGAGGCGGCGACAAATCCGGTCGGCACCATGCGCAACCAGATCCCCGGTACGCTGGGCGCTGGCGCTGGCGCATATCTTGCCGAAAACATCGCGCCGGGAAGCCAGATGGCTCAGACCATCGGCCAGCTGGTCGGTGGCTTCGCGGGGGCCGGTACGGCCATCGCCGGGAATGCCGGTGCAAACGCGGCCGGTGGCATCTACGAGCGTGCCCGCAAGGTCGTTGCCGATGCGTCTGCGCCATTCCGTGCACAGACAGAAGCGGGTCAGGCCGAGGCTGCGGCTCGGGCTTTGCAGCCGATCATCAACCAGAGCAAAGAAAACCCGCTTGAGATCATCGACCGCCTTCGCACAGCTGAAGGTGGTGGGGCCACGGCCGGCGATCTGGCGAACAGCCCGGCTCTGACGGGCGTGCAGACCTATCTTGCTAGGGACAACGCGGAACTGGCGAATGCCGTCGCCGCTGCCCGTGCTGCCGCCGCTGCCAATACGCAGCAGGGTTTCCAGGGTGGGTTTGCGGCGGGCGATGTAACCGCGCTGACCGGCGTGGCGCGAGCCCGACAGGCTGCTGTGAACCAGCAGCTGGATGATCTTGTTACGCAGGCCGAGCGCCGTGCGCAGGCGGCGGTTGGCCCTATCCAGCCTAACAGCCCTGGCGCTCGCGAAGCTGTCAATGTCGCGGCGCGGAACACGTTGGAAGAAGCTCTTCGCATCGCGCGTACTACGGAAACCGATCTGTGGAACCGGGTCGATCTGACGCAGCCCATCGCGCCTACGAACACTCTTGCCGCATACGAGCGTGTCCGTGCGACCATGCTGCCTGAAGATACCGTTGGTCCATTTACTGAGCGCGTGCTTGCACGCTTCCGTGGCCCCGAAGCTGCTGAAGGCGCTGCGCCTACGCCGCCGCCTGACATTCCGTTTCAGGATGCGAAACTGCTCCGCACCCGCCTCAACGAGGAGGCTGCTGGTCTACGGTCGCAGGGGCGTTTCAACGAAGCCCGCATCGCGCGTACGATTGCAGACGGCCTGCTGGATGATATGTCGGCAGTGGACGATGCGGCCGTTGCGACAGCGCGGGACTATTCGCGTGCCCTGAATGATCGTTTCTCCCGCAGCTTTGCCGGTGATGTGCTTGGTCTGAAGGACACGGGTGCACCAAGCGTTCGCCCTGCCCTGACGCTGGAAACAGCCGCAGCCGGCCAGCCCGAGCGGGCTGCGGCCCAGATGCGGGAAATGCAAGCTGCTGCTGCCTTTGCCGGCGAACAGCCCGCAGCCAACATGCAGGCGGCACAGCAGACGTTTATGCGCGATCTGTCCGACCGGGTAATCAACCCGGCGACCGGCCGCGTCAATCCTGACCGCGTCGATGCCTTCATGCGCGACAACGCTGCCGTGCTGGATCAGTTCCCGCAGTACCGGCAGCAGCTGGAAACCGCCCGTGATGCCGAGCGTGCCTTTGCTGAAGTGTCTCGGCAGACCGGCATCGCGCGGAACGAGGCGGAAAACACGTCTGCTTTTGCGCGTGTGCTGAAGGCGGGCGAGAACCCGACGACGGCGGTAACCACCGCGCTGCGCGGTGCTAACCCTGTGCGTGACCTGAATTCCCTCGCCGCTCTGTCTCGCCGGGGCGGCGATGCGTCTGTTGGTGGCCTGCGAGCAGCGGTCCTCCAGCATGTCATGGATAACGCGCGGGTTGGTGGGAACTTCTCCTATGCCAAGGCATCGGAACTTCTGAACAACCCGTTGTCGCCCAACGGCCCGTCGCTGCTGAAGTCGCTGCGCGATAACAATATCCTCAACGCAACGCAACAGGTCCAGATCGCTCAGTTCCTTGATAAGGGTCTGGCCTCTGAAGTTACGAAGGCCACTGGCATCCAGGTCAATAACTTTGGTATTGAACCCGGCGTGCTTGCAGAGATCGGGGCGCGACTGCTTTCGGTTCGTGCGTCGTCCCAGCTTAATCTGGGTGGTGATACGATGGGCGGTGGCTTGCAGGCTGCGAACATGGTCTCTGGTCTTGCCAAGCGGGCGATCTCTCGCCTGCCGATGGAGAAGACCAAGGCTTACATGGCGCAGGCGCTGGCTGCGGAAGATCCAGAGCAGCTGATCGGTATCCTTGAGCGGCTGAACGTCGATGCGTTTGGCACGTTCAAGAGCATCCCCGGTCCGTCGAAGGAGGCGCTCATCATCCTCCGTGCGGCAATCCCTCGCGCTCAGAGCGACACCCAGTTCGAGGAGATCCGGCAGTGATCCTCGATCTGATAGGTGGGCTCACGCCTATCGTCTCGAAGCTGCTGGATTTCATCCCCGACCCTGCCCAGAAGCAGCGGGCCGAGTTGGAAATGCAGCGGCAGCTGATGGAGTTTGCTGCCCAGCAGGCGCAGCAGCAGACTGATGTCAACAAGACCGAAGCGGCCCACCAGTCGATCTTCGTAGCCGGCTGGCGTCCTGCCATCGGCTGGATCTGCGCAGCCGGCTTCGGCTGGAACTACGTCGGCTTTCCTGTGGCTTCCTGGTTTATAAATTTGGCTGGCATCGAACACGTCCCCCTGAAGCCCATCCTTGATGGGAACCTGATGGAACTGACCCTGGGTATGCTTGGCCTTGGTGCGATGCGTTCATTCGATAAGATGCGGGGGACCGCCAAATGACCAGCAATGACGACGTGCAGCGGGACATCGGCCGGATGGAAGGCGAACTCAACGCGATGAAGACCTTGCTTGGCGAGGTCCGCGAGGACGTGAAAGAGATTAAAACATCGTTTCACCAGATGCAGGGTGGGACCAAGGTTCTGCTTGTCATTGCCGCTGCTCTCGGTGCCGGCCTGAACCACCTGATCGGCTGGTTCCTGACAAAGCCCTGACCATGCGCCTCCGCATCGGCCACCTCGACTACGATGTCCACGGGCTGTCGGTCGAAGAGGCCGATGGGGAGGGCGTGGACGGTCTCTGCCAGCACCACATCCAACGCATCCATGTCCGAGAGGAACTGCCGCCTGTCCAACAAGCCGGCGTGCTCCTCCACGAGACCCTGCACGCGATCTGGCAAGTTTACGCCATCCCACGACGAGGGCTGACAGAGGAAGAGGCCGTCGCCAGGCTGGAAGCCCCGCTGCTCATGCTGCTGCGGGACAACCGGCACCTGGTCGAGGCTCTCTATTCGGCTCTGGATTACAACGAGAAACTGGTCGGCTAGAGCATTGCGTCGAACGCGCTTGCAAGCTTGTCGTCGTCACCCGGCATGACGTGGGCGTAGACACCCAGCGTAATCCGCACATCGCTGTGCCCGAGGCGCTCCGACACAGCCTTCAGCGGCATCTTCTGCTGGAGCAGGAAGGTCGCGTGCGCGTGCCGCAGATCGTGCAGGGTGAAATCCTTCAGACCGGCCTTGGCTAGGTACGTGCCAACGACGCGGGTCAGCACCTTGGGATGGCGGAACTTACCATCTCGGTCTGGGAATACCCAGTCGGTCTGTTCCGCACTGCCCTTCCTATCAACCAGCGACAGACGTAGCGGCTCAGGCAGCTTCACCGTGCGGCGGCTCTTGGCGCTCTTGGGGATGGAAACCTGGGCCGCATCGCCCACTAGCACTACGGCACGGCGGATGCGAATGAGGCCGTTTTCAAGATCGACATCCTGCCATTGCAGACCGCAGATCTCGGCGCGGCGCAGACCCGTACCAAGCGCGAAGCGGATGATCGCGCCGTACTCACCCCATTCCGCCGACTGCTCGGCAAGCGCGGACATCTGAGCAGGGGTGAGTGTGGTCTCTTTCACCTTGGTCTTGGCCCGCAGCTTGCGGGCGTCGGCAGTCGGGTCTGTAGCAATCAAGCCCTGCTTGACTGCTTCCTGCATGGCATTGCGGAAGTGAATGGCGATGCTGGCCGTGCGGTTCAGCCCGATCTTCTCGACCAGCGTGCGATAAGTGTCATCAACGGTCTGCCGGCTGATTTCGCTGACAGGCATGTGGCCGATCAGATCGAGCAACGGTCGGAGGCATCGACCATACCAGTCGGCGGTGCTCATACGGATGTCGCCAAAAACGAGGCGATCTTTGATCCAACGTTCGATGAACGGCTTCAGCTTCATGGGAGCCCCCTGTTGTTGGCCCCATTATGACTAGTTCAATCATACGCGCAATAGGCTTGTGCAAAAAATGCGAGGAGGCGGCGGGCGAGGCGTTCAGCCTCTGCCAGCCCTAGCCCCTCTTCCCGCAACAGATTGACCAGCCTGCGGAACCGAAGATCATCCGACACTGGTCACCTTCTTCTCGACCTCAGCCTTGAACCGGGCACGGAGCATTTCCGTGTCGCTCTCAGCCAGTTCTTTCGTGCGGCACCAAGGCCGCTGGCCCAGATTGTTCAGGCGGATCTGCTTCGACCGACGATGCCAGCCGGCGAAGCGCAGGGCCTCCGTGATCTGGCTCGGCCACTTCATGTGACGCCGTACATGCTCAGGGATGCCAAAGTCCGTGCCGAGCCGGTCGAGGATCTCGGGGATCGTCAGGACCGACCGGCCTTTCCACTGGCCCGAAGCCAGTTCCTGCGTCAGCCACAGGACATAGGGCGGCTGGCTCTCGGTGATCATCGCCAGCTTGTCATCGGTCATACGGGGACGGTGGTTCGGGTTGAAGGCGGCAATGTCCCGTTGCTTCAGCCACACCCAAACGGCCTTCCAGCCTTCCTCGTTGATGTAAAAGTCGTCAGCCAGGCGTGTGTAGTAGGCATCGTCGCGGGCGGTCGCATGGCTGTTGATCACGAAGAAACGCCGGTCATCGTGCGACAAATGCAGCGCGTCGTTGTGGTTGGAGAAGAAGACGAAGTTCACGATGTTCGGGATCTCATAAGGCATCCTGAACTTCTTTTCGATGGTAATCGTATCACTGGCCGTACCAGAGATAATCGCCTTCATCTGCTCGTAAACATCGTTCTTCTCAAAGCGCAGCATCTCCTCGACCACGACGAGTTCCTTCTCGTAGAAGTCGATGAAGCGGTTCAGAAGATCACGCGGCGCAACGGTCTGCGCATTGTGCGCAAGGCCCATGAGCAGGGGGCGCATGAACAGGTCTTTGCCCACGCCCTGATTGCCAATGATGAGCGGGGCCCAGCGGATCTTCCGCCCCCGCTGCTGGGCAATGTGCGCCAGGAAATCCAGAAGGTATTCCCGATCCTCTTCGGTGTCGAAGAGATACTCGACATGGTCGAGCCAGGGTCGCACGTCGTCGTCGGTTACAGCCTCGGGCAGCTTGTGCTCAACGTCGGTCCAGCGGTTGTAATACATGGCACTGCGGCCGTTGAACGTCCACGTCGCCAGCGGCGGCTTGCCGGGAAGATAGGTCGTGCCCATGACCTGTGGCACCAGTCCCGAGTTGACGAGGATGTTGCTCGCAGCGCGGACGCCCGTCGCACCAGCCGGTGCGATCTCGGTGCCGAGCCCAAAGGACGAGTTCAGGGCCGAGTGCGACAGCATCGCGCCCGTGTCCCTCACGATCCACTGCTGCGCCTCGGTCCAGTACACCAGCCGCTTGGCAATGTTTGCCACCTTCTCGGCCTGCTCGTCGGCAGCGTCCTTCGCGACGACGATCTGCTCTTCGGCCTTCGCGGTGTCAGCCTTGAAATCTTCCTGCGCATCGGCAATGAACCCGAAGGTGTGCGCCAAGCCAAACAGCCTCGTCGGCCCGATACGAACGTGCTTCAACGACCGCCAGACACCGTCAAAGTAATTGTCGTCGGCCCAGTCCTGCTCGGTCGCCCATTCGCGGACAGCCGCCTCGACCTCGGGCTTCATGCTCTCCCTACCCGTCGCGGCGCGGAAGCTGGCGATCACACCGACGATGTCCTCGCGCATCGGCAGGACATCCTCGGTATTGGGGATCGTGCGGAGCGCAGCGAGGGCCATCTCGACCGGGACCATCGGGTCCAGATCGGCCACGTCATACCCAAGCCCCTGCGCGTGGCGGCGCAGCCGCACATCGCGCACGATCTCCCAACCGCGCCCCTGCACTTCCGCAGAGAGCACGTCCATGAAGTGCGAAACCTCGGCGGCGCTGATCTGCGTCAGACCACGCGCCCCCCACGCCGAGAGTTCCGCCCCCTCCCGCCACTGATATTCGACGCCAGACGGGTGCGTGCCCGAGATGACGTACTGCTGCCCCGCGCCAAGCACCTCGACCGCGTGCTCCGTGCCCTCGTCGTCCCTGAAGACAAGGCGCATCTTGCGGATGGCCTCCTCGCCCTTCAGCCTGAAAACGCAGAGGGCACGCGGAGCCCCGGCCCGCTCACGGATCGGACTGTGCCCGAGATGGAAATTCACGAGGTTCTCGACAACGTCGCGCACATCGGCCCGAGCCACGTCGATGTCAATCGCCGGCCACTGCTCGGCGCGAAGGCCCACGTTCTGCGTCGGCCAAGATGCAGCCTGCGCCCGCAGGCGATCAGTCAGGCCCACGGTCGGCCAGTCGCCGGTCAGGCCCCACCATTCGCCCGTCCTGAACTCATAGCGACCAGGAACCTTGCCGGCCTGGGTGTGATCGACTGCCGACTGCGATGCGATCTTCGCGCCGGGCGGGATGATGGGCAGCAGATCGTTCTGCGGGAAACCACCACGCTCAACAAAAGGTCGAGCGGCAGAGGCGAAAGTCGGCTTGTGCTGAATGATAATGTCGGACATCATTCCTCCGTGCTCGCGCACACCTCCCTGTTGACAGACTGGGCTCTGGAGAAATCCAGAGCCCTTTTTTTATCGGGTGACCTCGATGCGCAGACCCAGCGCATGGCAGTAAGCAAGCACCGATTGGAACGAGGTCGTCGCAGCCTTCTTCTTGAACCACCAGTACATCGACGGGCTCTTGCCGGCGAGAGCCGACATCTCGCGCTCGCTCTTGCCGGTCTCCTGTCGCACCTCTTCCATCACCTTCAGAAGATCGTCAATCGTCTCGATATGCATTGTCACAACTCCATGTCAGGGCGGTCGTCGGTGCCAATCCCTCGACCTTGATAAGCCATAAGAAATGCCAGGCAACAGGCCGCATGGGCAAGGTGAGACAGATCCGTTTCGGGATCGTTGTCTTCGCCCGCCCACCATGCCCAGAGATGCCGGTTCATGGCCCCAAAATACCGCGACCAGTCGGCTCCGTTGGCCCAGTTATTCGGCGCGTATTTACGCGCCCCGTACTCAAGCACCTTGGCCGTTTCCAGCAGGAGTTCCGGCGGCAGAAGGTCGTACCGGGGCTTGCCCCCGTCGTGTTTGATGAACTCATTTGCCATAGCGCAACCCGTTCTTAGCTTCGGCAGCGATGGGGAAACCCTTCGCCCACGCCGGCACCTGACACATGATATCAATCATCTCTTCTTCCGTGCCCAACTCAATCGGCAGTTCGCAAATCACCTCGTCATGTACCGAAGCGATGACGGGATAGCCCTGCTTTTCCAAGGAGATCATGGCCTCGGCAATGATGTCGCGGCACAGGCCCTGTACGATGTTTTCAGTCAATTTCCCACCGAAGGTCCGCTCTGGCCCCCACTTCTTCGTGAGGCTGTTGACGGCCATATATTCGATGGCAGGGCGCATCCCAAACGGACCCGAGTGCGTAACGATGCGCGGACTACGATAATACAGCTTCCGGCCCGAAGGCAGTCGGATCATCAGCCAGTCGTCGGCCACCATGAACCGAATGTCCCGATAATAGGTTTCCAGCCCTGGGGCCATGATCGCATTCAGGCAGGCGTCGTTCAGCCCGTCCCACATGCGCGGGATCATGCTGTAGTTCGACCGATAAGCCTTGACGGCCTTCTGGGCCAGTTCCTCGTCAATGTCCGTGCCCTGGGCGATGCACGTCTGCCGGAACTTAATCGGCCCCATCGAATAGCCACAGCCAAGCACAACGGTCTTTCCGACAAACCGCTCTAGGCTGTCCTTGCCAATCTCGCTTGCGGGCTTGTCGAAGATGACGCCGGCCATCTCCTCGTAGACCTTGCCGCCGGTCGCAAACAGATCGACCAGATCGTCCTGCCCCGACAGCCAAGCAACGCCCCGCGCCTCGATGGCAGCATAGTCGGCCCATATCAGCCAGTGCCCCGGCTTGGCCCTGATCGTGCCACGGATCATCTTCGACAGCGTGGCGACCGTGTCGGGGCCGATGGGCTCCAACGTCTCGCGGGCCTTGTTCCAATCCTTCGCCGTCGCACGGGGGAGGTTCTGAAGCTGCACGCCCGCCCCTGCCCACCGGCCGGTCGAGGCTCCGTGGTACAGAAGGTTCCCGCGCACCCGGCCGTCGCCCGAGACCCGGTCCACCATCGCCTGATATTTGGCGACACTGCTCTTGCCGCCCTCCAGCCGGATCTGAAGCACCCGACGCACGTCGGCCGGGATATCCCGCGCAAGTAGATTTTCAATTGCTTTTTTATTCAAGCTGTCGTCATCGCCTTCAAACAGCGCGAAGCCCTGGCGCAACAGCCACCGCTTGATGCCGGCAACGTTGCTGCTTGCCATCACCTCGCCGCCCGTCAGGCGGGTCAGTTCGGCATTGAGTTGCGCCTGCGCCTCCTGCGCGAGCACGATGGCGTGCTCCGCAAAATCCACATCAATACACACGCCCCTATCGTTGACCATTTCAGTCAGCAGCCAGATCGCCCGCTCGTCGGAGGTCAGGTGCCGCAGGGTCTTGTCCAGCGCCCGCTCCACGTCCACGTCGGTGGCGCAGTACTGAGCCAGACGCTCCATCCGCACCTGATCGTCCCACCATACAATCGTGCCATCTTCGGCCGTGCTGCGCGGGCGGCACATCCTCATCATGAGGCGCTGGCCTTCAAGGTCTTTCGTGACGTTCAGCCCGAGCGCCTGCGCGGCACCGTCCAGCGACCGAGGCAGCGCCATGCGGGCGGCGCGGGCGGCGGTGCAGTCCCAGCGGTCGTCTTCCGGCACCACCCAGCCATAGCGCGGGCCGAGAATGTGCTTCAACATCGTGCGCTCGAAACCCGCGTTGTGCGCGACGACGGTCACACGCGGGTCCGCGAGATGCACCATCAGGTCAAGGGGCACTTGCTGGTGGTGATACCAGGTGTGGATCTCGCCCTCATCGAGAGCCCAGCACGCCAGGATCACGTCCGTGCTTGGGTGCTCGGCGTAGCGATACACCCCGGCTCGGCGCAGATCGACTGTGCTGCGGGTTTCAAAGTCAATGTGCAGGCGCATTGTCACCAACGTATTCGTGGGAAAAACAAACCCTAGCCGCGTGGTGCATTTTATGCCCGTCCTCCTTGGTTTTGCCCTTAGCCGTTACATAATCTCCTCGGGCCTTGCGGTTTTTACTTGTCGGCTTCCAGAAATCTGATTTGTCTCTGTATGCACCCATTCGAGGATGGGCTGTTTTTGAAAAATAGCGACAGCCTTGTTCGACAAACATCTGCGCGACTGCATCGGACACCTTAACGCCTATGCCAAGCCCTTGGTAATCAGGCAGGCATACCGTTCGGTGCTCCCGCCAGGCGTTCTTAAAATTGCGATTGGGAAATGCAAGTGCAGACGCAAAAGCAACTACTTCTTTCCCCCACATAGCCACCCAGCACCTCGCGCTACGATTTATCGCTGCCGTCAGATAGTGATGCGGGCTGAATTGCCGCCACGCATCCACTGAACAGGGAACGATGTCGAGAGTGATAGGTGGTCGTTGAACCAACCCCCTTGCGGACATTGTTCCCGCTGCCGTATCAAAAACCCAATCAGGACGCAGCCATTCGATGATGTCGTAGTGGCATGACGCAAACACTACGCTATGCAAGCCGCGTTGATGGATAAAACGATGGATTGCAGCCGCGCACGAACGAGCGACATTCCTGTCTACAACGCTGGTGAACTCATCAATCACAGCACCATTTGTTATGCTGCGAGCCATATCAGCACGGAACTTTTCGCCGGTAGACAAAACATCGTATGGGCGCAGCCAAGCGGGCGTACTGTTAAATCCGACACCACTCAGTCGCTCGGCCGCTTCTTCCGCGCTGCCAAAATGAGAGCACACAGCCTTCTCCGCTTCCCAAAGCGGCTCTGGCATCTGACCAAACTGTTTGAGAAGGGTCGATTTTCCGCTGCCTGATGGCCCCACAATCAAACCAATTGAAAACGGATCCAACTGGCTCGGGAAAGATGGAACGTAAAAAACTGACGAACCATCGAATGGACAATCAAACATTGCCGCGACCGTTTCCGTAATCGCGTCTGTTTTTACCTTAGTCCGCAGGATCATCGTGCCCTCCAGCCAACATAAGAGAACAGGGGCGACAACGGAGGGAGACCATCTCCGCTGCCGCCCCTGCGCTAGGACGATCTAGTTAGTCGTCCCAGCCGCTCGGGGAGGAGACGGCCCCGAGATCCTCGGCCATCGCATCGAAGTCGTCTTCGGCGCGGGCGGCTCCGCTGAACGGAGTGTCGTGCTTGAGAAGCTGGATGTTCTGCAAGCCCAGTCCCACGCCCTTCAGCACGTTGTCGTAGGCGTAGGCGCGGGCAGTCACGCGGACCCAGCGGCCGGCGTAGGCTTCCTTCTCGTCGGTGACCTTCTCCAGGTTCGCGTTCACGACACCCGGCTGCGTCTTCGACTTCATCGAGATGAACTTCCACCCCGGCTCGTAGCCGGCGAGGTGGGCCTTGTCGCCCGCATCGCGGATGACCTGTTTCGGGCCGTTCATGTTCTTCGGCCACTTGGCCTTGTCGGGGCCAAACTTCTCGGCAGCGGCGGCGTTGAGCGCCTCCACCAGCGGCTTCGTGTCGTAGTCGGGCGGGAGCAGGATCGTGATCCCGTACTTCCCACCCATGTCCTCGCGCTGCGGCTGGAAGATGGCGGGGAAGGAAAGTCGGCCGGGGCCGATGGTCAGCTTGGTCATCTGTTTCGTCCTATTTAGCTTGGTTAACCTGGTAAAAGGGGTGCCGCCTCACGCGGCACGACCTAATAAGATAATGGGTTCCATCCCGGCCTCCTTTTGTCAGTTGCTGAAATCAGCCGCTGCGCTCTGCGCCGACGCGGCCTGCTTGTCGTCCTCGCGAACGAGCACGAGGCCCGACGAGGTCGTTTCGATCAGGTCGAAGAAATCAAGCTGAAGGCCCTGCTTCTTCGCCATCTTTTCCACCTGTGCCGGGGACGCAAGTTCCTCAACCAGGAAACCCTCAAGCCCTTCGCTCGCAAGACGCTGCTTCACGATACGCACATCCTTCCACTTCCTGATGCCACGCTTCGGCTTCAACACCCAGCCCGGCACCTCGTCCCCACATTCGATCATCGTCTGCGCATATTCACGCACAGCCTTGATCCACGTCTCGATCACGTCGGCCTTGTTCAGGATCTCCGCGATCTCACGGTTAGACAGCAACTGGGGCGAAATCGTCATCGAAATCCATCCTTGCGAGGCGGTACACCTCATCTCTGAGGGCCGGACAAGTCTGCCGCGCCAGGCAGAATTTGCAATGGGAACCCGCTTCAAATCGGGGGTTATCTGACACCGCATTGGATGCAGCGGCCAGCATCTCTTCGGCTAGGTCTTCCAGTTCCGCACGGGTCGTCGTCCGACGCTTGATCCCACCAAAGCGCGGCTGCACGATCACGATCTCGATCTCCGAAAAAATGCGGTCGGGAAAGGCAGACATCGCGCCAAGCGCGTACATCCCCAGCTGCGGGTTCAGCCTACCATTATAGTCGGCTTCAACCGCCACACCGCGACCCGCTTTCAGATCGACCACAGTCATTCGGTTGCCATCGACCACGACCGCGTCGCACGTGCCCCAAAATTCGGGGTGATGCGGCAGCTTGAAGCCGCGCTCAATCAGCTTCTCGCCGGGCAGGCTGCGGACAAAATCGACGTAGGTATTTACGACCTCCCACTGCTCGTCGGTGAGATCGTATTCGACCTGTATGCCGAGGAGCATGACCGAGGCCACGTCGTGGAGCATCGTGCCTTCCATCGCCGCGTGCGACGAGGGGTTCGGCAAGCCGTCGCACGCCTTGATGCTGCCAGGGCAGCGCATCCAGCGGTGGGCAGCACTCGCGCCAAATCGAGAATGAGCCATCAGATGACGCCTCCTTCTTTCCACTGCAACATCGACAGCGCATCGGCGGCGATAGCGGCCCAAGTGTCAATGGGGGCATGATAGAGCGTGAGTTCCCCGCTGTGCTTTCGGATCAGATCCTGCACAGAAGCGTGCTCGCCGTCGCACACCTCTTCCTGATACTTCCACAGCACGTCGTCCATGTACTTGCGGGTAATGCTCAGTTTCTTCCCAACCTCCTGCGGTGGCTCAATCTCATTGCCGTCGTCCAGCGCCGTCAACAGGTTCGACAGACCGCGCAGCTGGCAGCGCAGATGCTCAATATCGCATGCCTCCACATTAATCGTAATCACCCCACTGCTCCTTCAATGATGCGCTGCTTCCGAAGCAGCGCGGTTGTGATGCGTTCATCGATGCTGTTTTCAAGGCACACGAACGAGGCCCAGACCCGACGCTTCTGGCCGGCGCGATAGGCGCGGCTGATCGCCTGCTCGTTCAGCGCCGGGGTCCACGCCGGCTCCACGATCAGGACGCGCTCCGCAGCCTGCAAATTAAGCCCCGTGCCAGCGGCTTGGATCTGAGCCACCAGCACGCGCACTTTGGGGTCAGTCGTGAATGCCGCCACCACCGCATCCCTGCGGCGCACGGACATCCCACCCTGGTACTGGAGCACGGCCTCTTCCAGCCCTGCCCGCCTGCTGAGTTCATCCACGATCATCTTCCCGACCTCGACGTGCTGGTAGAAGATGATCGTCTTCTCGACGCCGCTGACCAGTTCTGTTTGCGCCATATCGGCGCAATGCTTTGCCTTCGCGAGGCCGATGCGGCGGCGCAGCGTGGCGAGCGGGGCGACAAGCCGCTCCAGTTTGGCAACATCGTCCTTATTGATGATCGCTTCCAGTTCCGCTAGGGCCTCTTCGGGGATGCCGTCGAGGTCGAGGTCGGTCGCCGGCACCCATAGCTGCGTCAGGTGCATGGCGGGAAGGTCGAGCACGTCGGTTTTTTTCACCCGGCTGACGTGCGGCCCGAGCATCGCCCGCAGATCGGAAAGGTTCTTGCCGCCGACGATCACGTCCCCGTAGGGCGTGCGGCGCACATGGCAGAAGCGGTCGATGAAGCCAGCTTTGTTTTCGATGTCATGCATCTTGAGCAACGTCGGGAACAGCCTCGACAGATGCGGCCACAGATCGCTCGGGTCGTTGACGAGCGGCGTGCCCGTCGCCACCCACACGCGCTCGGCCTTGCGGTAGAGCGCCCCCGGCGAGTTGACCCGCGCCCCATAGACGGCACGAGACCGCTTGCTCTCGGTGTTTTTCAGAAGGTGCCCCTCATCCAAGATCAGCGCGTGCCAATCGAGGTTGAAAAGCTGCTTCCAGACCTTCGCATCGATCAGATGATCATAGGAGCAGATCACCAGCTTCGCCTGCGGGGCAATCTTGTCCTTCCCCGACTGCACGACCTGGATCTCGGTCTGAGCATAAAGCCCAAACGCTTGCGCCTCCCGTGCAACCTGAGTGCGGATGGCAGGGGGCCCGAGATAAAGCGCCCGTCCCCCCTTCGCCTTTGCTGCTGTCAGGAGCGGGAGGGTCTTGCCCACACCCGCATCCCACAGAAGCAGATAGTGACCCTCCATGAGGCGGGGCAGTATCGCCTCCTGATGCCGCCACGCTTTCATGTCGATCAATGCGATGTCGGCGAACCTTCGCCGAGATAGCCCATCATCAACTGCATCCCTCGCACCAAGTAACGCATCATGTCATGCGAGGACATCTCTTTGGAGTTCACGATGCACATCGTGTCCGCTCCGATCTCTTCTTCCTCTTCCTCGTCCAGCATCTGGCCGATGATCAAGAACTTGGCGAACCCATACTTCTCGGCGATAGCGTCGAGCAGCATCTCGTCTTCGACATCCAGTTCCATCACACGATCTTTCGCGGTCGGCCAGGGCGGCGGGGTTGAAGCTGCTCGGGGCGCTCGTAACCAAGCGCGTTGCCTGCCGGCTTGTGCTCCGCGCACCAGTGGGCAGGTGACGTGTTGGTGAGCACCGGATAGCGGTGGCACTGGCCCACGGCCGTGCCAGCGGCTTCCCACCACTGACAGGCTCGGCAGACCTCTTTGCGTTCACCAGCTTCGGACATCGTCAATGATCTTCTCCTTGATCCTATAGTGCTCTTCATCCAGCGCCCGAAGCACAGCGGACTGCACGTGCTCCTCTTTCACCAGATCTTCCAGGTCTTCGCGATCTGGAATGTGCAGCTGCTTGATGTCGTCCCATCTGTAATCAACATCCCACAGACCAGTCATGCTGTCGTAATGGGCGTTGTAGGTCAACCAGACCGCGCCATCGAAAAAGTATTCGTGCTGCTTGTCCACGACGACCGGCAGTTCATCGAAGCGGTATAGCATCGTGCCCGAAGCCATTTTACTCATCATTTGTCTCCCTGATAGTGATTTCGTAGCCGAGGACGTTGAAGCAGGCTTCCAGATCATCGAGTTTCGGACGCAGGCGCGTACGCCACTCTCTGATCGTCTGCCGGCTGACGCCGCTCTTCTTCGACAGCACGTTGATCGGCACTTGCTGGCGGATGACTTCTTGGTAAAGCCGCCGCACCATCGGGTGCGCGTTGGCTGGCACGGTCATGCGCTGCCAGGTCCAGTAGCGGACGCCGTGCTCGGGGTGCATCTTGCTAGGCATGCCGGTCACCGGAACTTGTCGAGCATGACGGCGTAGCTGTCGTTGGCATCCTTGCGGTGCTCATCGCACAGGCGGTTGCCGGCACCCCACGACAGGAACATCTTCCCGCACGTCAGGCACTTGCGCTCGCGGTAATCGGCATTTGGCCCGAAAACCCTGCGCATGTAGTCCTTGAAGTTCGGGTGGTTCTGCATCTTGCGAGCCAGCTTCTGCGCCCCCAAGACCGTCATCGACCGTTGGCCCCGGTAGTTCTCGAACCGGGTAGCCCCTGGCAGACCAAGCTTCTTGATCATCTTCGCCATTGCCACGGGCGTGCGGCCGGGGATCTCGATCATCACTTCATCGACCGTTGCGTTTTCGGCGACCATCCGCCGAAGGGTGTCTTTCTCGGCATCGGTCCATGCGTAGGGGTTGGGCTGCTTATCAGACATCGCGCTTCCCTGTCTTGATCTCGTGCAGCACCTGAAGGATGCGGCTGTTGGCGGCATTGGCCTTCTTCAGAGCCGTTTCGAGTTCGTGGACGCGCTTGTGCGCCTCGTCCAACTGTGTCCATGCATCGCCCCACTCGGGCTTCGGCTTCTCATCCATTGGATCACCTCCATGCGATTGAAAAACACACGCTCGTAAACGCAACGGCGAAGACGAGCAGCCACGCCAGCAGGCAGTGTGCGCAGCGGCCGAGCCGTTGCTGGTGCTCGTCGTCGTACATCACGGCAGCGCCTCCAGATTGCGCCACGCCTCGTTCTGGCGCTTGTCCCAGAAGCCGCTCGGGCGTTGCGTGATCCGCATCCGCTTGTTCCGCACCCGCACGGTGACGTAGGTGCTGCCGACGCGCCGCCTGCGGACGAAGAGCATGCGCCACTGGTGCGCGGACCAAAGGCCACCGTGCTTCCTCATGGGGCAAACCTTCCCATCGCCCAGCCGATCAGCCAGCCGGTGACGAAGCACCCGGCCATTACGATCCAGGTAAAAGTCATCGCCCCTGCTCCTCTTTCTGACGGGCTTCGATGTAGTCGAGCCAGCCCAGAACGGCCTGAATAAGCTGCCGCACAGCAGGGGCGTCAGCGGGGGAGAAGCCGTGCTGGTTCGTGCCCGCCGCAAACGACAGAACGAGGCAGTCGCTGGTGAAGCCAGCATGCGGACCAATGTTGACGCTATCATCGCTGCCGCCATCGCCAAATGGGCCGATGTCAAGCGTCAGGGTCGTACCCATATCTTCAAACAGTTGCCGCATCAGCAGCCGCGTCGGCGTGAAGCCGGTCAGGTCCGCCCCATTGCGCGACATTCGCCACACCTGATCGCGCAGCCGCTCGATCTCACGGTTCGCTGCCCACTCGCGCTCGCTCTTGGGCACGCGCGGGTCCATGATCTCGGTCAGAAGGTCGGCATGGGGCGTGGCTTGATAGGCTTCGTTCATGGCACCAAACCCTCCCTCATGGTCATGCGCCAGACGACCCGGCACTCGTTGTAAGTCGTCCCATCGCCCATGCATGTTGCCATGAACACGCGATATTCCTCCCACAGGATTAGATCCGCATCGGAGTGAACCCAGCGGTTGACGTATGGCGCAGCAGCAAGCCCGAGCGCCACGCAGGCGACGTAAAAAGCCAGTCTGGTCATAGCCCTTCCCCCTCTTCGTATTCGATTACGGCACGCACGCAGGCAATGCTGTCTTCCCTAACCTTCCCTTCTGCTTGGTTGCGGTAAGGATAGCCGCGAAGGGAGTGCCGATAGACGTTGACCCACATTTCTCGGGTCAGCTTGGGCGCTGCTTCAAGCAGATCGTTCGGGTGGTAACTGCCGTTCACATACCATCTGCCGTCCGTAGTCCACCTTGCCGGTTCCCAGCGGTCCCTGTATTTGTACGCCCCGTGCACCGGTCGAGCACCCCCGCCATCGAAAGCGTAGATGCGAACTTCAGCGCCATCGCGGGTCTTGTATCTCTTGGTCGGGTCAATCACTGCCACCTCCTATAAAATTTATAGTGGTTTAGCCCGAGCGACTAACTTCGTTGCCGCTCAGATATCCCCGTCGATGAGAGTGAACGCCACGCCCCCCTCCAGCAGGATGATCCGGCTGATGGCCCAGCGTTCGGCCCAGTCGGTTCGGCTGCGGTCGAGGCGTGTCACTATGCGACCTATGCCCTTCTGCACGACGGCAGCGGCGCATTGGGGGCATGGGAACAGAGGGCTGACGTACAGCGTGCAGCCCGGCGGGATGCTGTCGGCCGAGAGGATCGCGTTCATCTCCGCGTGCACGATGTACTGGTACTTCACGTCCCGGTCGCCGTAGCGTTCGGTATCGTCCCGCACCCCTCGGGGAAAGCCATTGTAGCCGAGGCTGACGATGGTCCGGTCGGGCCTGACGATGCACGCCCCGACGCGGGTGCTGGGGTCTTTCGACCACCGCCCGACGTGATCCGCCAGCGCCAAGAACCGCTGATCCCACTTGTCCATCGTGCTCGTCATTCCGCCGGCTCCGTGTCGCAGGGCAGGGCGTCGTTCGGGTTGTCGTGCCGCTCGGGAAAGAACTCCGCCTCCTTCGCACTCGCCTGGGCGAAGAGGTTGGAGCAGGCGTCGAAGAGGTTCCGCCGCAGGATCGGGGAAGCCTCCTTCAGGTCGGCGCTGATCATAAAGACCAGACGACCCTCCTCATTTACGACCAGCGACCCCACAAAAATCGTCTTCATAGGCACCTCCCTCGTGGATGGATCGAGACTAGCCGTCTGATCGCACCATGCGCAACCCGCCATTTGCACCGTTGTGGTGTTCGATCTGGTGTCTAGTTTGATCAGTAGGGGTTCGACGGTGTGTCTAGTTTGATCAGTAGGGGTTCGACGCTTTGATGCCTAGGCTGATCAGTTGGTTGAGTAACTAGGGCAGGTGGGTCTATCGGATGATGCTAAAACGTCGAAGGGGCCTGATTGAACTAGGCACCCTTCGACGGGGGGTTCGACGCCCCCTTCGACAGGAATTTCCTTTATAGAGCAAGGGGTTAGGGCTGAGCGTCGAAGCGTCGAAGCCTTTTTCCTTATTGTTGATATAATTTTAATTGGTATACGGAAGAATAGGAGAAAGAGGAGAGAGTTGTAGAAGGGTTTTAGAGGGGGGTACCCCTTCGACGGTGCTTAAGTCTTTGATTGCAAAAAGGAAAAGGGCGTCGAACCCCCCCTTTTGGGGCTTCGACGGGCTTCGACGCTGATTGAACTAGACGACGGCGTGCTTTTAGGGCCCGACACTGATTGTCCCGGTGCGCAGCCCCCTCGTGCTTTGGGGGCGCGTTTGGCAGGAAGCCTTAAACCGGATAGGTTGTGTCCCACGCAACGTGGACACGGACGCAGCCGATGACCAAACGTGAACGTGAACGTAGCCGGTCTGCTGGCTTGGACGTGGACGTAGCCACTGGCGAGCGGGCGGACGTAGACGTGGACGTGGCGGATTTGGCGACGGCTGCGTCCAACGGGCCCCAAACTTTTGGAACCGCCCCCGGCCGAAAAAAATCCCATCCCAAAAAACTTTTGAATATGGAAGCCCGCGTAATCGGCATCGACCCTGGCCTTAGCGGGGCGCTCGTGGTGCTCGCGGGGCCGCGCGGCCTGCCGGCGGGCGGGGCCGGTGCGGCCGACGGGGCCGACGGGGCCGACGGGGCCGACGGGG
>JACCDP010692259.1_pt1 | contig 40277 bp, 36 predicted proteins | sample 7445841 | NCBI WGS metagenome assembly JACCDP01 (sample SAMN15323441, study PRJNA562643) | freshwater metagenome | isolation source: river surface water | place: USA:Blue River Watershed | collected 2017-08-17 | reverse complement strand
GGGTTCGCCACTGGCCACGCCGTGTGTGAAGCCACGACGCAGGAACATACCGGCGACACCGGGCAGGGCCATGGCGCCGAGGCCAAAGACACCAGCCTGAATGAGTCTTCTACGATCGATCATGTCTGTACTCCAATTCGCTCGAATCAAAACCGAGTAGCAACCTGCAAACCGTAGAGACGAGGCTCAGCCGGGATGAAGGTCGGGATGCCGAATGCTCCGCCGGTATTGCCGGCATCGAGGAGGTAGTCCTCATCGAGAAGGTTGCGAGCGTAAGCGACGATTTCCCACTTGTCATCCGCGAAGGCGGCGCCGGCACGCAGATTGACTAGCGTCACGGCCTCTTGGCTAATCGCAGGATTGTTCGGCACTTCGAAGAAAATCTTGCTGCGATAAGTAACACTTGGCGTCGCAAACAGACGCATCCCGTTTCCAAGTTTAGATTCAACCGTGAAGCCGGCGGCGGACTGAATCTCTGGTTGCAGACGGAATCGGGCGCCGCGAAAGTTCGGTGCGATACCCGGTTTGTCGTCAATGCCGCCATCGATGTACCCGATGTTGGCGAAGAAGTTGAACCAGTTGCTAGGACGAATCTGAACTTCCGCCTCCGTACCGAGATTGCTCGCGGAGCCGGCACTTGCCGTTACGATCACACCGTCTTCGCGCACGATACTGACTTGGAAGTCGTCGTACTTTTGGTAATACACGCCGATGGAACCCGACACCAGATTATTGCCGCCTTTGAGACCGATCTCGTAGTTCCAGACATTCTCTTCGTCGACGGGTGTGAAAGATGGAGCGGGTCCGGTTGGCGTCGCGCGTGCTCCGAGTTGAACCGTCGGCGATCGGCGGCCCTTCGAGAGGGTCGCAAAGACGTTCAATTCCGAGTTCAGGCGATACAAGGCATTGAAACGAGGCAGCACGGCGGAGAACGAGCCTTCATCTCGGAACACTTGTCGGCCGGTATCGACCTGACCGGGGATCAGTGAAGCACCGCCGGTAATCACGGAGCGCGGAACTTCAGCGTAGTAGCCAGAGCGACGCTTCTCGCCGAGTAGACGAACACCTGCGGTCAGGTCCCATTGCTCGTTCGGCGACCATGTGGTGTCGGCAAATATCGAGTAGCTGTCGTTCTTACCTTGGTTTTCAAAGAGCGAGCGATAGGGGAGGGAAGTTACAAGGCCGCGCGTCAAAAGGGCGGTAGCGCTGGCCGCCGCGACCGTACCGCCGCTCGCAACACACGGCAGATTGGGGATGAGGCGAGCGACGCACTGCAGGAAGATACCTTCCTCGCTGGTGAACGGTACGTTCTGAACGCCGTACTCGCGAAAGAGATTCCAGCCGATCGAGGCGCGCAAAGTGTCGCTGGTGTACGCCAAGCGCGTCTCGTGACTGCCTTGGGTGCCACGAGCGATCTCGGCGAACTCGAGGTACCACGCCGCTGAACCGTCGGCGTCGAAGGTTTCGAGACTATCAAACCGACGATAGCCATTGACTGTGGTGAGAGACCAGTGTTCGCTCAAAGAATGATTGACGGTCAGATTAATATCGTAAACATCACGATCAAGACCGAGCTTGGTTTTGCCGAGCACTGTCGCCGAGAGCGGTGACCCGCCCAGGTTGGCTTTGCCGAAAGGATTGCCGGGTCCCGCTGCGGTTGGCAACGCCTTTGAAACGAAAGCTGTACCTGGATTCCTCTGGCGGTCCCAGGTCACGATGGCATCGACGGTCGTATCATCGCTCGGCGTGTAGCGGATCGAGCCGCGCATGCCGAGTTGATCTTGACCATTGAGATCATCCTGGTTAGGGGCGAGATTTTCGACGTAGCCTTGGCGCTGTTTCCAGGCGAAGGCTAGGCGAGTCGCAAGTCGTTCATCGCCTGCGTTGAGGTGTCCCGCTAGCAGTTGCTGACCATAATTGCCGAGTCCGGCCTCCACAGCGCCAGAAAGTCCGGGCTTTGGGCGAGCAGAGATAAGGCTGATTGCGCCGACGGCCGATGCAGTACCGAAGAGCGTTGCCTGCGGTCCTTTGATGACCTCGATGCGCTCCATATCGTAGATATCTTGATAGGAACCGCGCGAGCGGGAAATGTCGACACCGTTGTAATACAGGGTGACTCGAGCAGCTTGCTGGGCGGAGCCACTATCGGAAGTGATACCGCGGATCACGATACCCGGGTTGTTCGCGCTCTGCTCTTGCACGTTGAGCCCGGGCACATAGAAGGCAAGCTCGTCCAGATCGGAAACGCCAAGTTCCCGCATGCGCTCGCCGGAGGTAGCGCTGATCGTGATAGGGACGTCGCGGATGTTTTCCTCACGTTTCTGAGCTGTGACGACGATGACCTGCAGATCGTCGACCGACTCAGCCGCTAGTACGATTTTCGGGTTGACACATAACGTTGCGGTGGCCGAGGCAAGACACATAGCGACACGGATGTCGAGACGGATACGCGACATGAGGAACTCCCTTTCCAAGTGGAGTGGAGATTGTGGTCAGTCGCCATGACAAATTTTTTGAAGACCAATGACGATGCGATGACAGAATCGGCCGCCTCGTGGCACTCGGGGCACGCTAGAATTCGTCATCCGAGTCGAGGTGACTGTGGCCAGCCCTGAAGTTTTTGTTCTAACGCTGAACGCCGTGTTGTTGTGGTTTGCGTACTTCTTCGTCTATCCGCGGTTTGCAGGCGGTGACATGAACCGACTCGCGATGAACGATCTGGCGGCGAATCTCGCTGCAGTCGTGATCTCGGGTTATTTTTTCTACGGAACCGGAACGCGATTCGACTTCCTCGTGCTGGAAGTGGGCTGGTTCGGCTTTACGGTGGCGAGCTTCCTGTTGATGGAGTTGCCACTCTTCGTTTGGTACGCGCGTCGCTATGGTTTGTTTCGCTCGCCCGATTGACTCAGTAGGCCACGGATATCAGTCGTCTCCGGTCTGACGCCGCGCCATAGCCAGAATGCTTCGGCAGCCTGTTCCACCAACATCCCGATGCCGTCAAATGCACGCGCGGCGCCGTGCTGCTGCGCCCAGCGAGTGAAAGGCGTTCTTTGAGTTCCGTAACCCAAATCATAGGCATCGGTATGCGTCCCGATGATGACCGGCTCGACAGCGGGCGTTGCGTCCTGCAAGCCGAGCGAGGTGGCGTGAATGACAACATCGAACGACTCGCGCAGCTCGTCGAGGGGGCATGCGGATAGCACGGTGCTTTTGGAAATATTGGCATTGCCCAACGCTTCGACCAGCTCTTTGGCTCGCGCCACGCTTCGATTGGCGATGACGAGCTTGCCCGGATGCTGCGCGAGCAAAGGACCGACGATACCGCGCGTTGCGCCGCCTGCACCCAGTATCAGAACCGATCGACCGACGACATCGATATTGAGATAGCGCAGATCGGCGATGAGGCCTGCGCCATCGGTATTGTCGCCGCACAGCCTGCCGTCAGGCAAAGCGATCAAAGTATTCACGGCGCCAGCGAGCTTAGCGCGTTCGGTCAGCTCTTGGGTCAGAGCGACGATCGATTCCTTGTGGGGCACAGTGACGTTCAGACCGCGCACGCCTTCTTGAAAGAGAGCCTGTACACGAGTCACGAGTTCGTCCGGTGCGATGTCGAATCGCTCGTAAACCAGATGTTGCCGCGTGGCTTTGGCGAACTCGCCCTGAATGAAGGGTGAACGACTGTGCGAGATCGGATGACCGATCACCCCGTATCGATCGGGCAATGTCACTATGCAGCTCTCTTTCATGGCAACTTCATGGCAAGGATCTTACGACGGCTCCGCCGGTGCCTTCAGTGTCGAGCACCTCGCGCAGGATCGGAAGCCAGATGTTCATCTGAGTATCGAGTTGCCACGGTGGATTGAGTATCAACATACCTGAGCCGTTGAGGCCAACCCGGGAGTCTGGTGGATGAACACACAACTCACTGCTGATCGCAGGGGTGCGGGGTTCATCGGGCGGCTTTGGTAGGCGTGAGATCAGTCGACTGCGCCACTCATGGGTGTCGCGCTCGTGCTTGATCGGATACCAGATCGCCACGACCGCATTCGGCAAACGACGGATCGCTTCGCAGGCCGTGGCCTCGACAGCACGAAAATCGGCAGTCGTGTCTTCATAGGGAGGATCGATCAAGACCAGAGCGCGCCTCTCCGAATTCGGAAGCCAATGCCGAATTCTTTGATAACCGTCTGCGCATTCGGCAACAACTCGTCCCATATCCCGCGGCAAAAGTCGATGTAATGCCGCGTGTTCTTCTGCCTGCGTTTCGATGAATACGGCTCGATCCTGTGGGCGAATCGCGGCCAACGCAATCAGCGGCGAACCGGGGTACGCGCGGCGCGAGGATTGCTCACGTCGGATAGCTTTGATGGTATCAAGATAGTCCTGGATCTCTGTCGGCCAGTTACCGCGCGTGGCCGCTTCGAGTAGTGCGATGCCACCATTCGATTCCGCCGTCTTGCGCGCGTTTTCGCTCTGTAGGTCGTAAAGCCCACGACCGGCATGAGTGTCGAGCAGCAGAAAGCCTTTGTCCTTGCGAGATAGCGCGCGGATCAATGCGAGCAGCGTGACGTGCTTGTGCACGTCTGCAAAGTTACCCGCATGGAATACGTGTCGGTATTTCACGCCTCAGTAGAAGCTGGCTTTTTGGATTTTGCTTTGGCCTTGGCTTTTTTGGGCGCCTTAGCCTTAGCTTTGGGCTTCGCCTCAGCTTTCGGCTTAGCTTCGGCTTTCGGCTTAGCTTCGGCTTTCGGCTTGGCGGCAGGAGTCTTCTTCTTCGCAAAGCGTCCGCGGCCAGGTCGCTGCGGAGCGGCGGCTAGAAGTTCGCGGCACTCGTCGAGCGTCAGTGTCTTCGGGTCGCGCTCTTTTGGAATGCGCGCGTTGCGCAGTTTGTCGGTGATGTAAGGGCCGTAGCGGCCGTTCAACACCTGAATATCGTCGATGCCGAAATCCTGGATGATGCGATTGGCATCAGCGAGTTTCTTGGCTTCGACCACTTCGATCGCGCGCTCGAGAGTGATGGTGTACGGATCGTCTTCCTTTAGCGAGGCGTACTTGCTGCCGTATTTGATGTACGGGCCGAAGCGACCGATATTCGCCTCAAGCGTTTCGCCTTCCGAATTGGCACCGAGTTTGCGCGGTAATTGGAACAGCTGCAGACCATCGGCGAGCGTGATGGTATCCATCTTCTGGCCTGGACGCAGTCCTGCAAAGCGCGGCTTTTCTTCGTCATCTCGAGTGCCGATCTGTACGAACGGTCCGAAACGCCCCATGCGAACAGAGACGGGCTTGCCGCTCACCGGATCCGTGCCGAGCTCGCGCGCCTGTGCGGCTTCGTCACGAGAGACGTTCTTTTCCGTGTGATCGATTAGGTCAACGAAGGGCTGCCAGAATTTCTGCAGTGGCTCGGTCCACGGCTCTTCACCGCGCGAAACGGCATCGAGCTCATCTTCCATCGCCGCGGTGAAACCATAGTCGACGTACTTGCTGAAGTGCGTGCTCAGGAAGTTGTTGACGATCTTGCCGATATCGGTGGCGATGAAGCGCCTGCCGTCCATATCGACGTACTCGCGATCTTTGAGAGTCGAAATGATCGAAGCGTAGGTCGACGGGCGACCGATACCATGTTCTTCGAGCGCTTTGACGAGCGAGGCTTCGGAGTAACGCGGCGGCGGTTCGGTGAAATGCTGAGTACCACGCAAGCTCACGAGATCAACGATGTCACCTTCTTGCATGACAGGCAGGATCCGATCGTCATCATCGTCGGCTGCATCGTCCTGACCTTCGAGATAGACGGCGATGAAGCCAGGCTTGACCAACGTCGAGCCATTGGCGCGAAACAGATTTCGATCGGCGCCTTCTTTGCTAGCGAGCAGATCGATAGCGACCGTATCGAAGACCGCATGGGTCATTTGACAGGCAACCGCGCGTTTCCAGATAAGTGCGTAGAGTTTCTGTAGGTCAGTATCGATGCGACCTTCGAGCATCTGCGGCAACACGGCCGCAGAGGTCGGACGAATAGCTTCGTGCGCCTCTTGGGCGTTGCGCGATTTGTTTTTGAAGAAGCGCGCCGCTTCGGGCAGTGCTTCGGCGCCGTAGACCTTGCCGATGACTTGGCGAATTTCGCCGATCGCCTCGTTGGCGAGGTTGACTGCGTCGGTACGCATGTAGGTGATGAGACCCACAGCGCCCTCGCCGTAGTCGACACCTTCATATAGCTGTTGTGCAAGTCGCATGGTGCGCTGCGCGGAGTAACCGAGTTTGCGCGCTGCTTCTTGTTGCAGCGTTGAGGTGGTGAACGGCGGCGCGGGATGACGATTGCGTTGCTTACGGTCGATGCTGATGACGCGCAGTTTGCCGGGCGGTGCGAGACGCGGTGTTTCGCCTTCGGCTGCGGCCTTCGCCTGGCCGGCGCCGGTTGCCAGGAGCAGCGCGGCTTCGACTTCGTTCGCGGCTGTCGCATCGCTGAAAGAAAACTGTTCGACTTTGCGTCCGCTGAACTCGACGAGTTTGAGCGGAAAGCTTTGTTCGCCGCGCTGACCAAACGCATCGAGCGTCCAATATTCCCGAGGGATGAACGCCTGAATCTCAGCCTCACGTTCGCAGATCATGCGCAGCGCAGGGCTTTGCACACGACCAGCTGACAGACCGCGACGAACTTTCTTCCAAAGCAGCGGCGACAGATTAAAACCGACGAGATAGTCGAGGGCGCGCCGCGCCTGTTGTGCATTGACGAGATCGAGCGATAGGTGGCGTGGCTCTTCGATGGCTTGGCGCACCGCGTTTTTCGTAATCTCGTAGAACGCGACACGGTGCACGGTCTTGCCTTCGAGGGCGCCGCGATCGTTCAGCAGTTCACGCAAGTGCCAGGAAATAGCTTCGCCCTCGCGGTCCGGGTCGGTTGCGAGATAAAGCGACTTGGCTTTCTTCAGTGCTTTGGAGATCGCTTCGACGTGCCGCTCATTACGTTCGATCACGTCGTACTTCATCGCGAATTGCCGCGAGGGATCGACCGCTCCTTCTTTGGGCACGAGATCGCGTACGTGACCGTACGACGCAAGTACCTCGAAATCATTACCGAGGTATTTTTTGATGGTCTTGGCTTTCGCCGGCGATTCGACGATGACGAGATTTTGGGCCATGTCTTCCGTGAGCTATTTTGAGACGGTGTCGCCGTCGGTCAGTGGGGCCGTTCCGGCGGCAGATCGAACACGAGATCTTCCATGCGCGAGCAGGCGAGTTCCTGTCCGGGTTGGCTTGAGAGCACCATCAGCACGACCCATTTGAGTTGGTCGACATCCAGTTCCGAGCCATCGAGAGCCAGCAAACGCTCGATGACGATTTCACGTTGTTGAGCTGACAGGATGCCGGTGCGCTCCAGTTCGAAGAGGTACCCTCGGCACTCTGCCGGCAGGTGGGTGCTCTCCGCATCGGTATAGATACGCAAGGCTCGTGGACCCGTGTCGTGCAGCTCCGGTCGATCCCGCTCGCAAGCGAGGTCGGCCAGCCAATCGAGTGCTCGCTCGACACTCGCGCCATCGAAGCCTGCCTGCTCGAGGTCCTGCGCGAGCGCCTCGCGCTCGGGTACTTCCGGGTCGTCGGCCAGCATGTAGCGATCGAACACATAAATAAGGATGTCCAGAACGCTGCCGGTGTCGGGGGTTTGGGTCATGAATCCGGGGTCAGGGCAGTTGGGGTTAAAGACGAAAATACCGGCCGCGGGCGTCGGATGCGGCACGCCCCTGAAGTTCCAGGGTGAGGAGCAGGGACGCTACAGATGTGCTGGAGAGGCCGGTGCTCGCGATGAGCGCATCGAGGCTCGTAGGCTCGAAGCCGAGCGCATCTAACAGGATTTCCGAGGGGTTGTCCAACCGCGGAGCCGTCTCTCGGGGGGGTCCGGAGGGTGCAAGAGCATGTCTATCAAATTGATTTAATTGGATATTTTTAAGTTCGGACAGAACATCATCGGCGCATTCGACCAGGGTTGCGCCTTGGCGGAGCAGTTGATGGCACCCGCGGGATAGAGGACTGTGGATGGATCCCGGGATGGCGAATACCTCCCGGCCTTGTTCCGCGGCGTATCGGGCCGTCACTAGAGATCCGCTGCGAGCGGCTGCTTCGACCACGAGAACACCAACGGACAAGCCGCTGATCAGGCGGTTACGGCGGGGAAAGTGCGAGGCCAGCGGCGGTGTTCCCGGCGGGAACTCGCTGACGAGGGCGCCGGCTGTAGCGATGTCGTCGGCGAGGTCGGCGTGACGTTCTGGATAGATACGATCGAGCCCGCAAGCACAGACGGCAACGGTCTTTCCGCCCGCTAGCAGCGCAGCGCGATGTCCGGCGGCATCGATACCGAGTGCAAGTCCGCTTGTCACCACGAGTCCTAGGGAGGCGAAGTGGAACGCGAAGTCGCGCGCCGTGCGCTCGCCGAGTGCCGTCGGATGGCGGCTACCGATCACGGCCAGTTGGGGTGCCGCGAGGACGGCCGGATCGCCCCGAACGAAGAGGACGGTCGGGGCCTGGTCGATAGTCATTAATAAAGGAGGATAGAGGGGGCTGTCCGGTGCGATCAGTTTCAGGCCGTGCTTGTCGATGGCCGCTAGGTCGTCATCGACCATGGTGATTTGTGGGTTGGATAGCGCTTTTTGTGTGGAGGCGGGCCAGCCGAGATGTCGCCAAACGGACGGCGATGCCCGGCGAGCGTCGTCGAGGGAACGGATGCCAGCCTGACGGGCCGCTAGCCAACGGTGTGCGTGGATGCCAGGCAGCCGCGCCCAACGACAGAGATCCGTGATGTCGGGGGAATGCATGCGGCCGACCTTACGGTTACTCGCAGAGGGAGACCTCGCCGGATTTGATGGCAATGTGCACTGATATACTGGGCCGATCACGAATAACCTTGAGCGGAGTGACTTCGCATGGCCTTGCTACCGATACTGGAATTTCCCGATCCGCGGCTGCGCACTCGTGCAGAGCCCGTGACCGCTTTCGACGCAGCGCTCGCGAAGTTGGTCGATGACATGTTCGAGACTATGTACGCCGCGCCCGGTATCGGTCTTGCGGCCTCGCAGGTGAACGTACACCGCCGCTTGCTGGTGATGGATGTGACCGAAGATCACAGCGAGCCTTTGGTGTTCATCAATCCGGAGATTCTCGCGCGCGAGGAAGTGGGCGTGATGCAGGAGGGGTGCCTATCGGTGCCCGGTTTCTTCGATGATGTCGAGCGTGCTCAAAGAATCAAAGTGCGCTCCCAGGATCGCCACGGCATCACCTTCGAGCGTGAGCTGTCGGGTCTTGCGGCAGTCTGCTTGCAGCACGAGATGGATCATCTCGAGGGTAAACTGTTTGTTGATTATCTCTCAGTTCTGAAGCGCGATCGTATACGACGCAAGCTGGAGAAAACTCAGCGCGATCGTTCGGATCGCGAGGGAGCCGATAAAGTACCGGCTGGAGTCGGTGCGCGCTGACGCGCGCCGAGGCCTTCCATGCGTATCGCTTTCGCCGGGACACCGGCTTTCGCGTTGCCGCCATTGGCCGCGCTCGCCAGTTCTCCCCATCAAGTCGTCGGAGTGTTGACCCAGCCGGATCGGCCAGCCGGACGCGGCCGCAAGTTGACGCCGAGCATCGTCAAAGAATTCGCGGCTGGTCACGGTTACGAAGTCAGTCAGCCGTTGACGCTGCGTACGGAAGAGGGGCGCGAGTCGTTACGACGTTGGCAGCCCGATGTGCTGGTGGTGGTGGCTTACGGCCTCATTTTGCCGGTTGAAGCGTTGTCGATTCCGCAGCATGGCTGCATCAATGTTCACGCCTCCTTGCTGCCGCGTTGGCGTGGGGCAGCGCCGATTCAGCGAGCGATCCTCGAGGGAGATGCCGAAACCGGCGTCACTCTCATGCAGATGGATGTTGGCCTCGATACAGGACCGATGTGGCTGCAGCGACGGGTGATTATCGACGATCAAGATGACGTCATTTCGCTGCAGAACAAGCTCGGTGCGCTCGGCGCCGAGGCTTTACTGGAAACGCTTGATCTCGTTGCAGCAGGTCAGGTGCAGCCGATTGCACAGCCCTCTGTGGGCGCAACTTACGCGCGCAAGATCGACAAAAGCGAGGCACGTATCGATTGGCAGCAGAGCGCAGTCGAGATCGATCGGCGTATTCGTGCCTTCAAGGCGTGGCCTGTCGCGGAGACGGTGTGGCGAGATGAGATCGTGCGTATCCATCGTGCGTATCCACTCGTAGCCGATACGAACGCCGAGTCTTCGGTCACGCCTGGAACGTGGATCGCGGCAGCTGATGGTGCTCTGCAGATCGTCTGCGGCAAGGGCAGGCTTGCTGTCACCGAGCTTCAAAGATCCGGTAAACGCAGCGTGACTGCTGCTGAATTTCTCAATGGCATTCCAGGCGGATTCACCGCGGGGACGGAGCAGTTTTCATGAAGTCTGAGTTGGCCCCCGGAGCAGCGACGCTTGCTGCAGCCGTGCGCGCCGTCAGTACCGTGGCCCATGAGGGCCGTTCGGCTGACGTGGCGCTGCTTGAGGCAGAGTCTCGCCAAGATCGTGCTGCCGTGCGCGCGATTGCCCTTGGCACGTTGCGCTGGTACCTGCGTCTCGCGCCCGCCATGGCGACTCTCGTCGCGCGCCCCGCTGCCGATGTCGACCCTCAGTTACGCGCATTACTGATCACCGCAGCGCATCAGATCGAGCATTCGCGGGGTGCACCGGAGGTCAGCGTGCACTTGGCCGTGGATGCAGCCAGAGCGCTCGGCTTACAGCGAGCCACTGGGTTCGTTAATGCGGTGTTGCGACGATTTGTTCGCGAACGCGAATCTTTGTTAGCGGCTGTCGATGTCGATATGGCCTCGCGTCATGCGCATCCCGAGTGGTTCGTGCAAAGAGTCAAAGCCGCTTGGCCTGAAGCGGCAGAAGCCATTTTCATCGCCAACAATCAACACCCACCGATGACTCTGCGAGTGGCGCCGTTCGCCACCGATGCGCGCGAGGAGTATCGACGCGAGCTCGCGGGGACTGGCCGAAGTGCACACTCGGTCGATTGGTCAGCCGAAGCGCTGCAGCTTGAGCACGCGGTCGCCGTGTCGACTCTGCCTGGTTTTGATGAGGGGCGTGTCTCTGTGCAGGATGCCGGTGCGCAGTTAGCGGCGCACTTGCTCGATTTGGCGCCGGGTCAACGCGTTCTCGATGCCTGCGCCGCTCCCGGCGGAAAGAGCGCACATATTTTGCAGTTGCAGCCGAAAGTCGATCTGCTTTCCATCGATGTCGACGCTGAGCGTTTGGCGCTGGTCAGAGGCACCATTGAGCGCATTGGTGCCGAGGCGCGAGTTTTGGTGCGCGATCTTTCGCGTAGCGATGCTCTTGCCGACGAAACTACTTTTGATCGAATTCTGCTCGATGCACCCTGTTCGTCGACTGGCGTGATTCGACGCCATCCGGACATCAAGCTGTTGAGAAGGGCGGAAGATATCGAGCACCTCGCGCGTCTCCAGCGGCGCTTGCTCGAGCATTGCGTCGCGAAGCTTGCGCCGAACGGGCGGCTTGTCTACGCCACATGCTCTGTGCTGGCGGATGAGAACGAGCAGGTCGTGCAGGCTTTTCTCGCCAGTCATCCAGAACTCGAGGTGCTACCTTGGCCGACCGGCGTATCGTTGCCACCAGGCGCTATTCGGCAAACACACGGTGTGCAGCTGCTGCCCGGTAGCGCAGCGGGAACGGATGGGTTTTATTATGCTTGCCTCGGCTACAGGGGCTCGTGATGACGATCGGTCATGCCATCTGCCGACATCTGCGCACTACGTTTACGCGACTCGCCATTTTGGTTGCGGCGGTAGTGCTGTCGAGCTCGTTTGCCGCACGGGTCCTCGCCCAGCCCGCGAGCTCATCCATCAATGACGCACTCGAAATCCAGTCGGGTTTCGTCAACGTCGTCAATGGCGTTTATCAGTTGCAGGTTCGGGTTCGTTACCCGATGAACAATGAGGATCGTCGTGCACTGCAGCAGGGGGTCTCGTTGTTTTACGACGTAGATCTCGAGGTGACCCGCGAGCGTCGTTTCTGGACGGCGGCGAGCGTCGTGACTCTCAGCCTTCGGCGTGAACTCAGTTATCACTCTGTCAGCGAGCGCTATCTCATCAAGGATCCGCAAGGGATCGTTGAGACACGCTCGTTCGCGAGTTTTGAGGAAGCGCTCGCCGATCTTGGAAAGGTCGATGGATGGCCGATACTCGTCTCCGCGCAGGTGGCTGAGGACGGTGATTACTTCGTCAACGTTCGCGCTGTCGTACGACGTGGACGTCTCACTGACGCACTGCGCGCACTGATGTTCTGGTCGGATGACTGGCAACGCCGGAGCGAGTGGTACTCATGGTCGTTGCCGCGCTGAAACGCTACCGACCTTTGCTAACGGTGACGTTCTGGTCACTGTTGGTGTTTGGTGCGTTGACGGCGCTGTTTCTCTCGGCCCAGAACTCGGTGCAGTTCGGTCGATGGCAGCCGTGGATATTGTTGGCAAGTGCAATCGGTGTGATTGCGCTACTTGCCATGTTGATTCGCAAGACCGTGCAGCTCATCAGGGCTTATCGCAGTGGTGTTCCCGGCTCTCGACTGACCTCTCGCACAGTCCTCGTCTTCAGTGCGCTCGTCGCCTTGCCGTTGTTATCCGTTTACGTTTTTTCGCTGCAGTTCCTCAATCGCGGCATCGACAGTTGGTTTCAGGTCGAGATCAAGCAGAGTCTCGACGATGCAGTCGTACTCTCGCGTGCTGCGCTCGACTTGCGTATGCGCGAGCAGTTGGAGCGAACCGAACGATTTGCCCAGCGCCTCTCGACGCTGCCGTCATCGGGGGCCATGCTGGTCGCCATGGACGAGGAGCTGCGCCGTACAGATGCCGCAGAGCTCGTCCTGTACGGCGAGTATGAGCGCATCATTGGCGCAAGCAGTCGTTCGGTGCCGGATTCTTTGCCCGAGCGACCGTCAGCCGAGCTCGTTCGACAAGTTATCGTTGGCCGAAGTTACGTCAGTCTCGAGCCGGTGGGTGATTCAGGCTATGTAATTCGAACAGCTGCTTTGCTACCGGGTGCTGTTGCGCTGCCAGGTGGAGCGCGATTCGTCGTCATCACCTACGATTTGCCGCGTCAGTTCGCCGAGTTGACCGACGCGGTACAACGTTCTTTTTCACAGTACGGTGATTTGGCTGCTTTACGGGAGCCGCTCAAATACAGCTTTAGCCTCACGCTCACGATGGTGTTGCTCGTCACCTTACTCGGCGCTATTTACGGTGCGATCTACTCGGCCGAAGTGCTGTTCAAGCCGGTGCAAGATCTGATGGCTGGTACGCGCGCGGTGGCCAAAGGAGATTTCGCCACGCGCGTACCGTTGAGTTCGCACGACGAAATGGGCTTTCTCGTTCAGTCGTTCAACGATATGACCAAGCGTCTGCGACGTGCTCGACAGGAGACTGAGAGTAGTCGGGAGGCGGTCGATCGAGAGCGCGAGAGACTCGCGGTGATCTTGGCGCGATTGTCCACCGGCGTCATCACCGTCGATCGAGAGTTGGTCTTGCAGAGAGCCAATGCGGCTGCCGACTCGATACTCGGAGTCGACCTCACCGCAATAATTGGCAAGTCTTTGCCCGACCTCGTTGGGGAGGACGGTATCGCCAGACCCTTCTTCGATGATATCCGGGCTCGTTTCGCAGCGGGCCGCGAGGAGTGGCGAGAGCAGATCGAATTGCGCGGAGGCGGCCTCGGCGGGCCTCGATTTCTCGCAAGCGCTTGCGTGCGTCTGCCGCAAGCGACGGATGAAGCCCTTAATTACGTGATCGTATTCGATGATGTGACGCGTCTTTTGCAGGTGCAGCGCGAAGCGGCCTGGGGTGAAGTGGCGCGACGATTGGCGCATGAAATCAAAAATCCATTGACGCCGATTCAGTTGTCCGCTGAACGACTCCGTCGCAAAGTGTTGCCGCAGCTGGCCGGCAGCGATGCCGACTTGTTAGAGCGATCGACTCATACGATTGTGCAGCAAGTCGAGGCCATGAAGCAGATGGTCAATGATTTCAGCGAGTACGCGCGCGCGCCCGCGATGAAATTCGATCTGTTCGACCTCAATCAATTGGCGGGAGAGGTACTCGATCTGTATCGCGCTGAGGAAGGTCACGTCGATATCCAGAGCCGGTTCGAGCCGGGGCTTGAGCCCATACTCGGTGATCGAGCTCGTATCCGGCAGGTGCTCAATAATCTGCTGACCAACGCTATCGAGGCGCTGGAGGGAGTCAGCAACGCGCGCATCGAACTGCAGACCGGTCTTGGCGAGCGGGAGCGGGTGCCGGTTGCCTTACTGACGGTGACGGACAATGGCCCCGGCTTCCAGCCCGAGATCCTCGGGCGGATTTTCGACCCCTACGTGTCGAGCAAACCGCGCGGCACGGGGTTGGGTCTTGCGATCGTGCGCAAGATCGTCGAGGACCACGGAGGGGTCATCGAGGCCGATAACCCGGCTGCGGGTGGCGCCCGAGTCCGTGTTATGTTGCCATTTGGAGACAAATCCCGGTCGACCGCAGCCCGTGAGCGGCGAACCGACATTCGGAGGGAGCGGGCATGAGCTCAGCACGCATACTCGTGGTGGACGACGAGGCCGACATCCGGACGCTCGTAAAGGAAATTCTCACCGATGAGGGTTATGACGTGGCCGTCGCCGCCAACGCGAGCGAGGCACGTCAACTGCGGGGGCAATTTTCCCCGGAGTTGATCCTGCTCGATATCTGGATGCCCGATGTTGATGGCATCACTTTGCTGCGCGAGTGGATGGCCTCCGGCAACGGTTCCTGCCCCATCGTCATGATGTCAGGGCATGGCACGGTGGAAACGGCGGTCGAAGCGACGCGATTAGGGGCGATCGATTTCGTTGAGAAGCCGTTATCTCTGGCTAAATTATTGCGAACTGTCGAGCGCGGCCTCGAGAGCGCGCGTAAATCGCGCGGCGCGCAGCGCTTGCTCGGCGGTGTTGCCACCCCGATCGGCAAGAGCCGCGTCGTGCAGCAGTTGAGGCACGACTTGGCGTCGGTGGCGCCGAGCCGCAATTCGGTGTTGTTGTTGGGGGAGCGCGGCAGTGGTCGCGAAATGTTTGCGCGCTATGTGCACGAACACGGGTCGAGCTCGAGTGCGCCGTTTGTCGTCGTCGTGGCCAGCAGCTTGCGCGACCTCGACGCGGAAGAGGCTCTGCTCGGACGCCATGACGCCTCGGCTGTCACAGCGGGAATTTTTGAGCAGGTGGCGGATGGCACGCTCTTCATCAGCGAGCTCGGTGATTTGCCACCCTCGGCGCAGCGAGTTCTGCTCGGCGTGCTGGAGACGGGTCATTACCGACCGCTCGGTGAGAGCCGTGACCGACCTTTCCGAGCACGGGTGGTCAGTTCCGCCCACCCGGGTATCGAGCAGGCGGTGGATGGCGCAATCGGCTCGATAAGGCGTGATCTCTTGTCTCATCTCGATCGAATTGTCGTGCGTGTGCCGCCGTTGCGTGAATACGCCGAAGATGTGCCCGAGCTGCTGCGACAACAGGTCGATCGACTAGTCGACACCGAGGGCTTGGCCTTCCGTCGATTCGGTGTGGCGGCTCAGAACCGCCTGCGCAATTATCCCTGGCCCGGTAACGTGCAGGAGTTGCGTAATCTCGTGCGTCGTTTGTTGGTGCGTGGCGGTACCGAGGAAATTTCGCTGGCTGATATCGAGCATGAGCTTGCCCAGGCAGCCCCGCCCGCCGAGCCGCTCGTGAAACAGGATCTACTTGCTTTGAGCTTGCGCGAGGCGCGGGAACACTTTGAGCGTGCCTATCTGCAGCAACAATTGCTGTTATGTCACGGCAAAGTTGGACAGCTCGCCAAGCGCGTTGGCATGGAACGAACTCACCTTTATCGCAAATTGCGATCTTTGGGTGTCGATTTTCGATCCGTTGGTGACGACGCCGAATCGTAATCGTCAGTCGCTGACGCGGATCACGACCACATCGATATCGGCTGCACGCAGGCGCGCCCGCGTTCTGTTCAGTGCTTCGAGGTCGCTGACCGGACCGATTCGCACGCGATGGAATACATCGGCATCGATAGCGATGCGCTGTAACGAGGCCGAAATACCAAGACGAGACAGCTTGGTCTGCAGCCTCTCCGCCTCTGACACTTCGCGATAGGCGCCTAATTGCAGCACGTAATTACCTGGTCGCACGATCGGTGAGTTCGGCAACGGCTCGGCGGGGGTTTCCTTGCCCGCTTCCGGAACGACGACTTCCTGCGAGGGCAGCATGTTGTAGAAGTCGTAATTTCGAGACTCTTCCGTTTCGTCAGCTGCCGAGGATTTGGCGGCGACCCGTGGCTCTGGTCGAGCGAGGCTCTCAGCTGCGGCTTCGGCCGCCTTCAAGGCTCGTGACTGCCAGAGAAACACCGCGACCGCCACGGCAAGACCGACGCCAAGTCCCGCGAAAAACTCGCGGGACAGTCCAAGTTGGACGCCGCTGCGGCGGGATGTTCGTTTGAAGTCTCGACCGATGGGCGTGTTCATCTGCGTCTTTACATCGTCTCGGGCGCCGAGGCGCCCAGGATACCAAGCCCATTACGCAAGGCTTGCTGCACGGCGAGTAAAGCATAAACGCGCGCTTGCCGCAGGTCGTTTTCCGGCACCAGTACACGCTCGGCGTTATAGAACGCATGCAAGGTGGTTGCTAATTCTTTGAGATAGTGAACGAGCGCATGCGGCGCTCGCTGAGCAGCCGCCTGTTGAATCACTTCCGGATAGCGCGAGAGACAGGACAGCATCGCTTCGGCGTGGGCGCCTGCCAGCAAGTGAGCGCCTTGTGTTGCGACGATATCCGCAGCTGCTCTCGCATCGTAAGCCAGCGAGCGAGCCGCCAATTCCTTCATGACGCTCGCCACTCGGGCGTGCGCATACTGGATATAGAACACCGGATTTTCATTGGACTTCGACTTGGCGAGTTCCAGATCGAAATCGAGCGACTGATCATTGCTGCGCATCAGATAGAAAATCCGACACGCATCGTTGCCAACTTCGGCGCGTAGTTGACGCAGCGTGACGAAGTTGGCTTCGCGCTTGCCCATCGAGAGTTTTTCACCGTTACGGAACAGCGCAACGAGTTGGATGAGCAATACCTCAAGACATTCACCCGGATGTCCGAAGGCCTGTAGCCCGCCGCGCAGGCGTGTGATGTAGCCGTGATGATCGGCGCCGAAAATATTGATCAGCGTATCGAAACCCCGCTCGCGTTTTTCCAGGTGATACGCGATATCGGAGGCGAAGTAGGTGGTGACGCCGTTATCACGCACGACGACACGATCTTCGTCATCACCGAAACGAGTAGCGCGGAACCACTGTGCTCCATCTTTGGTGTAGAGCAGATCGTCTTTGCGTAGTCGTTCAAGCGCACGATCGATGGCGCCGCTCGCGTTGAATTCGCGTTCCGAGGTCCAGCGATCGAAGTGCACGCCGTAGCCTTCGAGATCATCCCGGATTTCATTGAGCATCGCTTCGATGCTCTTCTGCAAGACGATCTGCCATTGATCAGCGCCGAGCAGGTCTCGGCCACGAGCGATCAGGGCATCGATGTATTGGTCTTTGTCGCCAAGCGGCGCATCAGGTGGCAGATTGGCAAATACCGCTGCGGCCGGGTGACGCCAGCTCGTGCCGAACTGCGCGTAAAATTCTTTGGCAACGGGCAGCAAGTAGTCGCCGCGATAGCCGTTTTGTGGAAATACGAGCGTTTCGCCGCAAACTTCGAGATAGCGCAGCCACACCGATACGGCGAGGATCTCGGTCTGCCTCCCCGCATCGTTGATGTAGTACTCGCGGGTGACATCGTCTCCGGCGGCCACAAGCAGTCGACCTAGCGCATCGCCGAAGGCGGCTTGTCTGCCATGGCCCACGTGCATCGGACCGGTTGGGTTCGCCGAGACAAACTCCAGCAGCACCTTGCGCCGAACCGGCGGGTCGAAGCGACCATAGTGATCGCCTTCGTGATGGACGCGCAGTAATTCCTTGGCGAACAGATCTTTGGCGAGGAAGAAGTTGATGAAGCCTGCGCCGGCTACCTCTGCCTTGACCACGAGCGCGTTCGCCGGCAGGGCTGCGATGATCGCGAGCGCGAGATCACGCGGATTGCGTCCGACGCTCTTGGCCAGACGCATCGCAATGTTCGAGGCGAAGTCGCCATGCTGCGCATCGCGGGTGCGATCGACCGTGATCCAGTTCGGATCGACCGGTTGCGGCAGCAAGGAGCCTTCGAGGGATTTCAGTGCACCCTGCAGCAGGTGCTGGAGGTCGGTTTTCACGGCCGCGATTCTACAGCCACGTTGCGAGTCCGCCTAAAACAATTCGAGCGGATCCACATCGAGTGCCCAGCGCACGCGTCTGACTTCCGGCAGCGCTTCGACCGCCGGTACCCAGCGGTCGAGAAAGCGGTGCAAGGCGGCGCGTTCGCCGCTTTCGATTAGCAGTTGGGCGTGGAAGCGACCGGCTCGCTTGGCCATGGCCGCGGGCGCAGGGCCAAGCAGTCGCACGTTAGCTTTGGGAGCGGCACGCCGCGCCGCAGCGAGAAAATCGGTAGCCCAGTCGGCTTGTAATGCGGAGGCGCGCAGCGCGGCCAAGCGCGCGAAGGGTGGCCAAGCAGCGGATTCTCGCTCGGCGAGCGCAGCGCTTGCGAAGGCCTCGTAGCCGCCCTCGAGCAGTCCGCGCAGCAGGGGGTGTTCGGGATATTCGGTCTGGATGAGCACTTCGCCGCGACGATCGCCGCGACCCGCACGACCGGCGACTTGGACGATCGTCTGGGCGAGGCGCTCGGCAGCGCGAAAGTCGGTACTGAAGAGGCCTTGATCGGCATTGAGCACGACGACCAGCGTGACATCGGGAAAGTCGTGGCCTTTGGCGATCATCTGCGTGCCGACGAGGATGCGCGCATCACCGCTGGTGATGCGCGAGACGACCGCTTCGAGTTCATCCTGCCGACGCACTACATCACGATCGAGCCTTGCGATACCGATACCTTGGAATGTTTCGGCCAGACTTTCCTCGATGCGCTCGGTTCCTTGGCCCACTGTTTTGACGGCATAGCCACATTGGGGGCATTGGCGCGGCAGCTCGCGATCGGCGCCGCAGTGATGGCAACGCAGACGAGCCGCGTGTCGGTAGACCGTCAGCCTCGCGTCGCAAGAGAGACAAGGCGCAACCCAGCCGCAGGCCGTGCAGGCGAGCGTGGGCGCGTAGCCACGCCGGTTGATGTAAACGAGCACCTGACCTTGATCGGCCAGATGTTTCTCGATGGTCGTCGCCGCTGTCGTCGAGAGCCCCGCGTGCACATGTTCGGCTCGCAGGTCGATCAATTTCAGGGTGGGCGGCTGCGCGTTGCCAGCTCGGCGCGGCAGGCTGAGATGATGGAACCGGCCGAGAGTGACGTTGTGCAGCGATTCGAGCGATGGTGTGGCCGAGCCGAGCACGATCGGGATGTCGAGTTGCTGGGCGCGAACCAACGCGAGATCTCGCGCCGAATACCGAAATCCGCCTTCTTGTTGTTTGAACGAGGCATCGTGCTCTTCGTCGACGACGATCATCCCGAGATCCGGGATCGGTGCGAATACTGCCGAGCGCGTCCCGAGCACGAGACGCGCCGAGCCGTCGTGCGAGCGCCGCCAAGCCTCCAGACGTTGGGTATCGGTGAGGCCGGAGTGCAGGACGGCGAGCGGGATGCCGGCAAAGCGTTTCGCGAACCGGCCGACGAGTTGTGGCGTGAGACCAATTTCCGGGACGAGGATCAGGACGCGACGTCCGGCCCGAAGCTGCCTCTCGGCGAGTCGCAGGTACACCTCGGTTTTGCCGCTGCCGGTGATCCCCTGCAGCAGCCAGGCCCGATAGCCCGTGTCGCCACTCGCGATGATGGTATCGAGAGCGGCTTGTTGGTCCGGCGTTGGTTCCGGGACGCCGGTCGCCAAGCCATCGGGTTGCACAGGCGGCAGCGCGCTCGCGTGCTCGCGCTCTCGTCGCTCCGCCCACTCTCGCTCGCGCAATGATCGGGCGTGATCTCGCCAGCGTGGCCAGTCGGCGAGCTCATCCTCAGGCACCCCCGCTTCGTCACGTGCCAGGCGCTCCAGCAGAGCGCGCTGTTGGGGCGCTCGCTTGGCTTCCCCCGCCTCGAGCGCTCGGCGCCCGGCCGTCGTGATCGCACACACGAACGAGCGCTCTTGCAGCGGCGCACCCTCGCGCAGGAGCTTGGGCAGGGCGGTCGCGATGACCTCACCCAAAGGGTGGTGATAGTAGTCGGCGGCCCAGCGCAGCAACGTCAAGAGCGCTGGATCGAAGGTCGGCTGATGATCAATATAGGACGAAATCCGCTTTAATTTTGCGTTATCTATCTCGGATTGATTTTCTATAGAGACAATAAACCCGATTTTCTCGCGCCGCCCGAAGGGCACGCGCACGCGCTGCCCGGCCATACCGGCTGGCGAATCGGCATCGCGCAGATAGTCGAAGGTACGCCTCAAAGGGGTGTCGAGGGCGACCCTGATGATCTCGTCGGTCATCGCCGCATTTTTCCACAGAGAGTGTGGATAACGTTGTGGATGACACGAAATTCCAGCGAAAAAACTCGGGAAAATCGGCCGTAATGCGCGGGGGTGGTCAAAAAATGATCAATTTATTTAAATCTTTTAAAAATCAGCAACTTAGGCTCTCTGCCCGTCGGCCTCAATGATTTTTACGACAATCTTGTGACATGGTTTCTTCGCGACTGTGCGTAAGTGACTGATTTTCCGACGCCCATCACTTTTGGCGAGGGCTCCAATTGGTGAGGCTGACGCCAAGTAGCGCAATCAGGCCGCCCACGACCATCGAGGCGAGCAGAGGCTCATCGAGTAGCCAGGTGCCAAACAACACGCCGAACACGGGTACGAGGTTGTTGAATACCGAGGCACGGGCTGGTCCCAGCCGTGCGAGACCCTGTGCGTACCAGACGAAGGCGAGAGCGGTTCCACCAGCCCCGAGGTACAGGATCGATGCCCAGGCTTCGAGGGTCACGGCGCCAAGGCTCCATTCGGACCACTCGAGTGGGATTCCTGCTGAGAGCAGCACGGCACCCCAGAGCGTCGTGACGGTCGTGAGTGCGAGTGCCGACGGCGCGCGATCGCCGGCGAGGGCGTAGCGGCTGATGATCGTATAAACCGCCCAACAGAGCGCTCCGCCGAGCATCAGCGCTTCTCCGCGGCCGACTCGCTGAAACAAGACGGTGAGATCGCCCGTGGCGAGTACGGTGCAGACTCCGGTCAGCGCGAGCAGGATACCGAGCCAGCGATGCCAAGCGAGGCGCTCGCGAAATACCACTGCCATCGCAACGGCCGTCATGATCGGATTGAGCGCGACGACGAGCGCGGTGCGACTGGCCGGAATCAGCTCGAGCGCTCCTAAGAAAAGCAGGTTGTAGATCACGAGCCCCGCAATGGCGAGCGCGGCGCTGTAGAACCAATCGCGGCGACGCAGCTGCGGCCAGCCACGTTCGATCCACAGCATGATCGGCACCAGCACCGCCGCTGCCGCCCAAAATCGCAACGCGGCGAGCGTGAAGTGCGGCATTTGTGGGGCAGCGAGGCGACCCGCGATGAAGGTCCCGCCCCACAAGGCGGCGACGCCGACTAGGCGTAGGTAGGTCGAGGTCATGCGTTCGCGCCTGTGGCGTGCGCGTCGCGATGCTCGCGTAGCGCCACGTAGAGGCCAGCACCAATAATGATCGCAGCGCCCATTAGCATTCCGCTCTGCGGAAAGACTTGCCAGAAGACCCAGTCGATACCAATACCCCAGAGCAGCGCCGTGTATTCCACCGGCGCGACGACCGCCGCCGGCGCATACCGAAACGCTTCGGTGATGTAGTACTGCCCGACCGCTCCAAGTCCGCCCGTTGCGGCGATGAGCCACCAGTCCTGAGGGCGGATCTCGATCCACTGGGGCAGCGCGAGGACGCCCGCGATCAGCGTCACGAGTATCAAAAAGGTAAACACCATCGACGACGACGTTTCGCTGCGGGTCAGCACGCGCGCCGTGATGACGGCTAGGGCATAACTTAGAGCTGACACCGTCGCAGCGACGCCCGCCAGCAGTGGTAGTCCGCCCGGACGTGGCTGCAGGATGATCCACACGCCGACCAGCCCGATCAAAATTGCCAGCCAACGACCGCGATCAACTTTTTCGCCGAGCCACACCGCCGCCATCGCCGCAATCAACAGCGGTGCGGTCATGTAGATCGCGTACACCGATGCCAGCGACGCCGTCCCGAGCGCATAGATGAACGTCACTAGCATCACGACGCCGAGCACCCCGCGTAGTAGATGCAAGCCGTAGCGATGGATCCGCAGTTCGGCGAGGCGGCCTTGCCAAATCAAGGGCAACAATACGAAGGGCAGCGATGCTGCGGCACGTAGGACGGTGACTTGCATCGGCGGGTAGTGCGCGGCGAATAACTTCAACAAGGCATCCATGAACGAGAACGCCGCCACCGCGATCAACATGGCGGCAAGGCCGCGGAGGTTGCCGGTGTGGTTGGTCAAATTCATGCGGGCCGGACTATACGGGAAGCGGCTGCGGCCGGCAGGAATGTGCGCGAGATCACATTCAGATACTAGGCCGAAACAGCATGTATCGAAAGCGGGCAAAAATGATCGCAGTTTTTTGTGGGAAAGCGACAACAGGGGCACTACATTTCGCACCCATGCCATCTGACCGCGCGGTGGTTCGGAAATTGATCCGACCTATGCGCAGACTCGGACCTCCAAAGAGAAAAACGTCAACAGGTGCGATGAAACATCTCAGCTTGACGCCGGCGTTGTTGATCGCCGCGCAACACGACACCAGTTCGATCTCGAGTCTCGTCATGACGTATCGCATGCACGGCTTGGGTGGTGATCGTGCCTGTCGCAAGCTGATCCACCGCCTCGAAAAATTGAATTTATTGAAGATCGTCGCGGGCTCTCGTAACGATCGACGCGAGAAGTCCGTCTGCCTCACCGACGATTCGCGACAGCTGTTGCGCGAACTTCAATCACAACTGCAAAAGCTGCCGATTTGACCGACGTTCGGCTCACCGGGGTCGTGTCCGCGAGATAGTCGAGACACGGTGCCGACGATGGTCTGTTCTTTGCAATTTAGTTTGCTACAGTTATTGTTCCAATATGAAACTCGTCGGTCTCGCACCTGCTGTCTTGTTGATTGCCCAGCACAAGGCGATTTCGATCTCCGAGTTGGTCCATCTCTATCAACAGATGGGCTTCGGGGGTGCGCGCAGTTGTCGCAAACTGATTCATCGGCTCGAGCGTCTCGAGTTGATTGAGATCGCGCCTGGTGTGCGTGGCGATCGCCGCGAAAAGGCTGTCGCGCCGACGCAACGCGCTATGAAGATGTTGGGTGAGCTCAACGGTCTGCTCGATCGCGTCTTGGGGCGCTCACCGCCCGTCTGATTCAAGGCTCTTCGACGAGATAGCCTCGTGACCGCAGCAGATCGAGTACGCCGTTCTTTTTGAAGAGCTCGGTGATCGGTACCACCGCCAAAGAAATCGAGTGGTTTTCGAGAGAGTCGTAGACGAGTTGTAACCACTGTTCGTCGAACTGGCGCCTGATCGTAGCCACTTTGGGGCTTTGCATGAGTGCCGACCAGCAAGTTTCCTGCTGGGCGAGTGCGTTCGTGGATCGTAAGGCGTCGATGTCGCCGAGCGACCAGTCCTCGGCGCGTTGACGCGCGAGCGCAAGATCATTCTCAAGTCGATCGAGCGTCGACTTCATGCAGGCGAGTTCCGCCTCGCGAGGGATCTGGGCGACTTCGGCCAACGTACCTTTCGGGTCTTCGATACGCAGCTCGGGTTGTACGATCTTGACCTTATTCTTGCGCGCCAGTTTTTCGACGGCTTTGTTCACGTCGTTACGTGAGGTCAGGCCACTGCGCGAAATGGCTTCGCGCCACAACTCACCGGCGGCGAGTACCGGTCGACGCTTGAGTATGTCCTTGTCTCGAGGGGCGTATTTTTGCCGTAGCTTCTCGAAGCGCTCGAAAAGCTCGGGAGAAAGAACTTGTTGCAGTGACTGCTTGTCGTCGTTACCGCGCAGTTTTCGGTATTGGAGATAGAGTTGAACAGCGGAGATCGGGCCGATATCCGCATCGACCTTGCTGCTTGCCGGGATGAGCCGATCTGCGCGCGCGAGCACCCGCTCGACTTCGCGCGAGCGCCATTCCAATTTCTTGGGCAGTGGGCTCAGTGTGCCAAGGATATAGAGCGTGTTGTCGCCATTGCGGATCTTCCACAGACCAGGGCCTGCCGCTTCACCGACGACGGTGACCTCCTCGATAACGACCTCGAGCGGTGGCGCCTCTTCTTGCGCCAACAGCGGCGTGGCTACCGCAAGCAGCAGGAGAGCGAATCCTTTCGCAAACCCATTCATGGTGGGTGGCACTCCTCGAAGTGATGAGCTCAAGTCTTCAGGGCGACCAAGACCTCATCGAGCATTTTTTTGGCGTCGCCGAACAGCATACGGTTGTTCTCACGGAAGAACAGCGGATTGTCGACACCCGCGTAGCCCGAGGCCATTGAACGCTTCATGACGATCGAGGTCTTTGATTTCCACACTTGCAGCACTGGCATGCCCGCGATGGGGCTGTTCGGATCATCTTCGGCCGCCGGGTTCACGATATCGTTCGCGCCGATGACCATCGAGACATCGGTATCCGGGAAGTCATCGTTGATTTCGTCCATCTCGAGCACGATGTCATAGGGCACTTTGGCTTCGGCGAGCAGCACATTCATATGCCCCGGCATGCGACCAGCGACCGGGTGAATGCCAAAGCGCACGTTCACCCCCCTCTCGCGCAGCAGCTTGGTGATTTCATAGACCGTGTGCTGCGCTTGAGCGACCGCCATGCCGTAGCCCGGCACGATGATCACATTCTTAGCTGAGCGCAGCAGCTCGGCGGTTTCGACCGCGCTGACTGCGACCACTTCACCAGCGGGTTGTTCGCCAGCGGTTGCTGTGGGCGTCGAACCTCCACCCGTGCCGAAGCCACCGGCGATCACGCTGATGAAGTTGCGATTCATCGCGCGGCACATGATGTAGGAGAGGATCGCGCCGGAGGAGCCGACGAGGGCGCCGGTCACGATCAAAAGATCGTTGGCGAGCATGAAGCCGGTCGCCGCCGCTGCCCAGCCCGAATAGCTGTTGAGCATCGAGACGACCACCGGCATATCGGCACCGCCGATCGCCATCACCATGTGGATGCCAAAGAGCAGCGCGATGATCGTCATGATGGCGAGCGGCAACATGCCGGCATCGACATCGTGTGCCGCGAGGAATTCCGCGCCAAACCAAATCACCGCGAGTAGCGCGATCAGGTTGAGCCAGTGCCTCGCGGGCAGCAGTAGCGGCTTGCCACCGATTTTCCCGGAGAGCTTGCCGAAGGCGATGATCGAACCCGAAAAAGTCACCGCGCCGATCAGGATGCCGATGTAGATCTCGACTTCATGGATCGCTTTTTCGGCGCCCGTGTAGACGATCGAGGTATCGACGTAACTGGCAAAGCCGACGAGACAGGCGGCAAGACCCACGAGGCTGTGCATCAACGCCACGAGCTCCGGCATCTGCGTCATTTGTACCTTGCGCGCAGCATAAACGCCGATGGCACCACCCACAGCCAGCGAGCCGATGATCCAGGGCAGACCCGCGGCAGTCACACGCGGTCCGAGCACGGTGGCAACGACGGCGATGGTCATGCCGAGCATGCCGTAAAAATTGCCGCGCCGAGACGTTTCGGCATTCGACAAGCCGCCAAGGCTCATGATGAAGAGGATGGTCGCGCCAATGTAGGCGACGGTTGCGAGATTTTCCGACATGTCCGTAGCCTCTTATTTGCGGAACATCGCCAGCATGCGCCGCGTGACCGCGAAGCCGCCGAACATGTTGATGGCAGTGAGCGTGAGCGCCGTGATGGCCAAGCCCAATATCAATTCATTGGGTCTGTCGCCACCGGCATCGGTGAGCGGAGGTGCAACCTGAACGAGTGCACCGACGGCGATGATGCTCGAGATCGCATTAGTCACACTCATCAGCGGTGTGTGCAGTGAAGGTGCGACGTTCCAAATGACCATGTAGCCGATGAAGCAGGCGAGTACGAACACCGTAAAGTGCGCGACGAACGAAGGCGGCGCGTAGGCGCCGACCAACCAGAAGAGCACGGCGCTAACACCGAACACGCCGGCAAGCGCCTTACCCGACATCGGCTCGCCACCACCACCGTGTCCATGTGAGGATTTTTTGGCAGCGGGTGTCGGTGCGGATGCCGCGGCCGCTTTCGCGGCAGGCGGAGCGACCGAGAGTCGCGGTGGCGGTGGCGGCCAAGTGATCTCGCCTTGCTTGATCACGGTGGCACCGCGGATTGCCTCATCGTCGAAATTGACGTCGATGCGACCATCTTTGGTTTTGCACAGCTCCTCGATCAGGCGCAGCAAGTTGGTGGCGTAGAGCGTAGAGGCTTGCTTGGCGAGTCGGCTCGGCAGATCGGTGTAGCCGATGATGGTGACACCTTCGCGCACGACGACCTCGCCCGGTACGGTGAATTCGCAGTTGCCACCCTGCTCGGCCGCGAGATCGACGATGACGCTGCCGGGACGCATCGATTTCACCATTTCTGCAGTGATCAATTTCGGCGCGGGTTTGCCCGGAATGAGCGCAGTTGTGATGATGATGTCGACGTCGGCTGCTTGCTTGGCGAAGGTGGCGCGTTGTGCGAGCTGGAAACCCTCGCTCATCACCTTGGCGTAGCCGCCGACGCCGCTGCCTTCTTCCTGATAGTCGACGGGGACGAATTCCGCGCCCATCGATTTGACCTGATCGGCGACTTCTGGCCGCGTATCGTTGGCGCGCACGATGGCGCCTAAGCCCACCGCTGCACCGAGTGCCGCTAAACCGGCAACGCCGGCACCGATGACGAAGACTTTGGCAGGGGGTACCTTACCCGCGGCCGTGATTTGACCCGTGAAGAAGCGCCCGAAGTGATGCGCCGCCTCGATGACGGCTCGGTAGCCTGCGATGTTGGCCATCGAAGAGAGGGCATCCATCTTTTGGGCCCGCGAGATGCGCGGCACGCTGTCCATGGCGAGCACCGTGAGCTGTCTTGCGGCCATTTCCTGCATCAATTGCGGGTTTTGGGCTGGCCAGATGAAGCTGATGATGGTCGTGCCTGGGCGCATTGCAGCAACTTCGGCACTCGTTGGAGCGCGAACTTTAAGGATGAGGTCCGCCTGGGCAAAGAGCGCCGCGGCGTTATCAGCGACCGTGGCGCCCGCAGCGATATAGGTGTCGTCCGCAAAGTTGGCGAGCGCACCAGCGCCCGATTCGATGGCGACCGCGAAACCGAGCTTGCGCCATTTCTCGACGACATCCGGAACGGCGGCGACACGCTTTTCGCCAGGGTAGATCTCACGCGGAATACCGATGGTCAACGACATGGGAACCTCAGGGTCGCAGCAAGCAGGCCGGATGATACGACGTTCACGTTTTTACCGTTGAATCTCGTCGCCGGACTGCCTATCTTAAGGAACCGATGAGTGCTGCCGATCACGAGGACCTGCGCATCGTTGCCCGCCCCGCCGAAGGGGTGAGTCTGCAACAGCCGGTGCTGCGCACCGATGTTTCAGGTATGCCGCTCGAATGGATCGACTATCGCGAGGCTGCCCGGCTCTATCATCAACAACAGGTTGCCTACACCTGTGGCACCCCGATCATTCGGCTCTATGGCGGCACCAACGCGCTGACGGGTCAGCGCACGGTGCTCGAGGTCAACTCGATCATCGCCACCCGCGGCCAAAGCGGTAACCCCGGGCATCTGCGCCAGGATTACGTTCCGCCGCTCAACAACCAAACCTTGTTTCGGCGTGACGCCTATCTTTGTCTCTATTGTGGACAGCGGTTCCCGACGCGCGAGCTGTCTCGCGATCATGTCCGGCCGTTTTCGCAAGGCGGGCGTGACGTCTGGACCAACGTGGTCACGGCTTGCCGTCGCTGCAACAACTTCAAGGCTTGGCGTACGCCCGAACAAGCTAAGATGCAGTTGCTCGCCGTACCCTTCACACCGACTTATGCGGAATACATTTTCTTGAAGGGCCGCCGAGTTCTTTTCGACCAGATGGAATATCTACTGGCTCACTTCCCTCGTAGCAGTCCTTTGCACGGCCGCATTCGTCAATTCTTCAGTTGATCCTCGTCAGCTGACGCTCTCTCAAGGCCAAATTTCTTGATTCACCTCGTCGATGCGTCGGTCTATATATTTCGCGCGTATTACTCGATGCCGCCCGATATGGTCGATCGCGACGGGAATCCCGCGCACGCCGTGTTCGGCTTTGCACGATTCTTAGGCGATCTCATCGAGCGCGCGAAGCCGAGCTATCTCGCGGTCGCATTCGACGAGAGTCTGGCCACGTCATTTCGTAATCGGATCGATCCGAGCTATAAAGCCAATCGTGAGCCTGCACCGCCGGATCTCAAGCTGCAGTTCGAGGGATGCCGAGAGTTTTGTCGTCATCTCGGTGTCGCCCATTTCGGCAGCGGTGAGTACGAAGCCGACGACATCATCGGCACGCTGCATGCGAAGTTGCGCCGAGAGGGCATCGCCTCAACTGTAGTCACCCGCGATAAGGATCTCGCACAGTTGATCTGTGAAGGCGATACCTACTGGAACTACACCGAGAACCTGCGGCTGCAGTATCAGGACATCGAAGCTCACTTCGGCGTGGCGCCGGAGCGTTACGCTGATTACCTGGCTCTGACAGGCGATGCCGTCGATAACATCAAGGGTGTTCCGGGTGTTGGCCCCAAGACGGCGGCGGCATTGCTCAAAGAATTCGTTTCGCTTGAAGAGCTATACGATAATCTCGATATCGTGGCCCGGCTGCCCATCCGCGGTGCCTCGAAGCTGCCCGAGAAGTTGCTGATGCATCGCGACGCCGCATTCTTGGCGCGTCGTCTGACCGAGATCGTTCGCGATGCCCCTATCGAGGCCATGCGCGAAGATTTGCGACTAGCTCAGCCGAATAGAGCTGCTCTCGACGAGTTTTTCGATCGACACCAGTTCGGACCGATGCTGCGTCGTCAGAGCGAGCGGCTCGTAGCGCTGCAATCGACATCGAGACCCACTTGATGCGACCGCGTTTTCTGTTACCCGCGTATTGGCCGCTCTGGGCGGCGCTGCTGCTGCTGCGTCGATTGGCGCGCTGGGATTACCCGAAGCTGTTGCGCTTCGGCGCCAAAGTGGGCGAACTCGCCTATCGATTGCCGCTGCCGCAGAAAGCTGTGGTTGATCGAAACCTGCGCTGGTGTTTTCCTGAGTGGTCGCAGGAGCAGCGCGATCGGGTCGCTAAAGAACACTTTCGCGATTCGGGCATCACGCTGTGCGAAACGGCACTCGCTTGGTTTGCAGATCGAGATCGATTGTTGTCATTGGCAGAGTTCGAAGGGCTCGAAGAACTCGATCGCCATCACGCGGCAGGGCGTGGCGTAATTCTTCTGGCTGCCCATTTCACCACACTCGAAATCGGAGCGCGCCTAGCAACGGCGATCCGAGAAGTGCACGCCGTCTACAAGCCATCAAAAAATTTGCTGATGACCGCGTTCTTTCGGCGGTACCGCGGCGCCGTCTCGGCCGGGATGATCGCAAGCGATGACATTCGTAGCATGGTGCGCGTACTGAAGCGGGGCGGTATCGTCTGGTATGCGCCAGATCAAGCCTTTCGCGGTAAAGGCGCCGAGGAAGTGCCTTTCTTTGGGCGGCCAGTCGCAACCAATACGGCCACATCACGCCTTGCTGAACTGACCGGTGCGATCGTCATGGCCTATTTCGTCGAACGACTTCCGGGTAGCACCGGCTATCGGGTTCGCATCGGCCCAGTGCTTGAGAGCATTCCCTCGGGCGATAGCATCGCCGATACGCGCTTGTATCATGAATTAATCGAAGCCGAAATTCGTCGGCTACCATCGCAATATCTTTGGCTGCACAAGCGCTTCAAGCGCTTGTCGATAGATCCTTACGTATAACCTCGCAGCGATCGGAGGGTGTATGCAGCAGAACATCGAATCGGTTCTGATCGAGCAACGACGTTTCGAGCCGGATCCGGCTTTCGTAGCGGCAGCGCGTCTCGGTCCCAATGAGATTACTCGTTTGCGCGAGTATGCAACCCGGGATCCGGAAGGGTACTGGGCGGCACTCGCGCGGACTCATTTATCGTGGCAGCAGCCCTTTACCGTCACGCTCGATCGATCGCAGGCACCGAATTTTCGTTGGTTTACCGACGGTCGCCTGAATGTCTCGTGGAATTGCCTCGATGTTCATCTGGAGCAGCAGGGTGACAAGACGGCGATTATTTTCGAGGGCGAGCCGGGCGACGTTCGCAAGCTGACTTATCGAGAGTTACACGCGGAAGTTTGCCGTTTCGCCAACGCGCTGTTAGCTCGTGGCATCGGCAGTGGCGATCGCGTTGTGATCTATATGCCGCTCGTGCCCGAGGCGGTGATCGCGATGCAGGCTTGTGCTCGCATCGGCGCGATTCACTCGGTCGTATTCGGCGGCTTCTCGGCGGTATCTCTCAAAGATCGCATCGAAGATGCAGGCGCGGTCTGCGTGATTACCGCCGATGGTGGGCGACGCGGCGGCAACATCATCGAGTTGAAGGCGGCCACCGACAAGGCGCTTGCCGAGGGTTGCGCGAGTGTGCGTGATGTCATCGTGCTGCGACGAACCGGCGCTACGGTGCCGATGAGAGCCGGGCGTGATCATTGGTGGCATGAACTCGTCGAAGGCATGGCCACGGAGTGCGCGCCGCGCTGGGTCGATGCAGAGCATCCGCTGTTTTTGCTCTACACCTCAGGCTCGACCGGCAAGCCCAAAGGCATCCAACATGCTAGCGCCGGATACCTGCTTGGCGCCAAGCTCACTAATCTTTGGGTCTTCGATCTGCAGGCAGCCGATGTGTTCTGGTGCACAGCGGATGTGGGTTGGATCACCGGGCACAGTTATGTCGCCTACGGGCCGCTTGCAGCCGGGGCAACGATCGTCATGTACGAAGGTGCGCCGACGTTTCCCGATGGAGGTCGTTTTTGGCGCATCTGTGAGCAGCACGGCGTCACCATCTTCTATACGGCACCGACCGCCATTCGGGCGTTGATGAAGCTTGGTGACGATATCCCGGCAGCATACGACCTGTCGCGCTTGCGCTTGCTCGGCAGCGTAGGTGAGCCGATCAATCCAGAAGCCTGGATGTGGTATCACCGTGTGATCGGCCAAGAGCGATGTCCGATCGTCGACACTTGGTGGCAAACCGAGACTGGTGCGATTCTGATTTCACCGCTGCCGGGCGTGACGACGACCAAGCCCGGGTCTTGCACGCAACCTTTGCCCGGCATCGAGGCGGATATCGTTGATGATGAAGGGCAGAGCGTGACGATGCCCGATGCTGGCGGCTATCTCGTCATTCGGCAGCCGTGGCCTTCGATGTTGCGCACCATCTGGGGTGACAACCAGCGCTACCTCGACACCTATTGGTCTAAGTTTCAAAACCGCTACTACGTAGCCGGTGACAGCGCGCACCGCGATGTCGACGGTTACTTTTGGATCATGGGTCGTATCGATGACGTCTTGAATGTGGCGGGTCATCGACTCGGGACGATGGAAATCGAGTCGGCGCTCGTCGCCCATCCGCGAATCGCCGAGGCGGCCGTCGTTGGGCGGCAGCACGAGATCAAGGGCGAGTCCGTTTTCGCTTTCGTCGTGTGCCGAGGCGAGCGACCGATGGGTGACACGAGCGCATTCGAAAAAGAATTGCGGGACTGGGTGACCGAGCAATTGGGCGCGATAGCTAAGCCCGACGACATTCGATTTGCCGACAACCTGCCCAAGACGCGTTCGGGCAAGATCATGCGCCGCTTGCTACGCGCCATCGCGCGCGGCGAATCGATAACGCAGGACGTCAGTACCTTGGAGAACCCCGCGATCATCGATCAGCTGCGAGGATGAGCGTTTCTTTTAGCGAATCAGACTCATTCTAAAAGTGAAAACAACCTCGTTGTGGTGATGAGGCGACACTGTGGTTTGGGGGGTTACATCCCCGAAATATTGTGGGATAAAGTCCTGTCAGAAGGACGAATTGATAGTTGCCCAACGGATATCCGTCCCTAGGGCGATGCAAACGGGGAGTACAACATGAGTTTGAAGAAAGTGCCGCTTGCGGCATTGCTGTCGATGGGCGCCGGCGCACTTGCGGGCCAAGCCGGCTTTGCACAATCCGAATCTGCTTCGGCGGGCCCAGCCCTCGAAGAGATCGTGGTGACGGCGCGTAAGCGCGAAGAGTCGCTGCAGGAAGTGCCGCTCGCCGTGACGGCGTTGTCGGCGGCCGATATCACCAACCGCCAAGTGAATTCGATCGATGACCTCGCGAAGTTTGCGCCGGGTCTCGTGTTCTCTAAGTCTTTCGGTCGCTCTAACGAACGCCCGGTCGTGCGCGGTCTGGCGAGCGTGCTCGCGGGTACGAACGCCACGGTTGAAACCGGCGTCGCCTACTTCGTCGATGGCGTGTACTACCCGGGCGACATCCAAACTTTGGATATGGCCGAAGTCGAGCGCGTCGAAGTGATCCGCGGTCCGCAGAGTGCGCTTTACGGACGTAACACCTACGCGGGTGCCATCAACTTCATCACGCGTCGCCCCGGCGATGAGATGAAGGCGTCAGTCAGCGGCGGCGCTGATGGCGACGAGCGACAGATCAGCGGTCGCTTGAGTGGTCGCCTGTCCGACACCTTGACCGGCGGTCTCTCGGTTCGCTATTTCGACTTTGACGGTCAATGGAAGAACGAGTTGACCGGCAAGACCATCGGCGACGAGAACAGCGTCTCCTTCGGCGGCACTTTGAATTTCCAGCCGACCGAGAACGTCGAGCTGCGTTTGCGCGCCGCGCACAATCGCGACCGTGACGGCACTCGCCCGCTGTTCTATCAATCGCCGGAATTCAACAATTGCGCACCGGGTACGCGTTCGCTCGCGTCCTTCCGGCTGACCGGATCGACTAACCGAAATCAGTATTTCTGCGGCGAGATTACCCCGCGTCCGATTTATTTGAACGACGCACCGGTGACACGGCCGATCGTTCAGGTGCCGGGTATCCCGAACGTCAACTACTTGGTGCCCGCGACGCCGAACGGTGTTTACGATACGCGTCAAGGCGTGGCGTTCTCCGGCGTGCATCGCGATCTCGACTTGCTGCTTGCTTCCTTGAGCTGGGATATCAACGGCTCGGGCTACACGGCCAGCATCAACGCCGGTAGCCGTAGTGACGATCGCAAGACGGGCGCGGACAGTGACCACTCGTCGATGAACATCATCGGCGCCAACGTCAACGGCGTGCAGCCGATGGCCTCGGGCGCTAGCTCGGCGGTCGACAAGTACCGTGACTGGTCGGTCGAAGCCAAGATCGAGTCACCACAGGACCGCCGATTCCGTTGGACCGTGGGCGCCTACCAGTTCGACTGGGAGCAGAAGCAGCATCGCGTCGACTTCGCGAGCCTCAACGGTCAGGATCGTCCCGAGAAGATCTTTACCATCGAAAACGAGGCCATCTTCGGTTCGGTGGAATTCGATTTCACCGACAAGCTGTCGGCTTCGGCTGAAGTGCGCCGCGCCGAAGAGCAGAAGGGCCAGATCGACTACACCCCCGTCGTGAATCTGCAGGGTGGTCCGACCGTCGTAACCTACGACTCGCGGATTCGTGGTAACGACACGTGGGAATCGACCACGCCGCGCGTGACGGTCAACTACAAGGCCGCGGATGATCTGACGTTGTATGCCAACTACGCCAAGGGCTATAAGCCCGGCGGTTTCAACGGCTCTATCGCGATCATCAATGGTCGTCCGCAGGATGAATCCTTCGATCAGGAAGAGTCGGTCAACTACGAAGTCGGCATGAAGTCCACTTGGATGGACAACCGGCTCGTCTTCAACGTCGCCGTCTTCAAGATGGATGTCACCGCCATTCAGCTGACGACGCCGATCCAAGCGTCGACGGGTGCGGTGACCTCGATCTCGACGAACCAAGGTGACGGTCAGGTGAAGGGCTTTGAAGTCGAAACCAAGTACGCCGCAACCGAGGAACTCACGCTCGGCTTCAACTACGCTTTGGCGGACACCGAGTTCACTAAGGGTTGTGACGATATGCAGTTCACCATCACGAGTGGTGGCGGCATCTTCAACCCGAACGATCCGAATTCGACGGCTCGCAATCTGAACGGTCAGGGCAGCTGCTCGATTGCTGGCAACGAGTTCCCGCTGGCTGCGAAGCACACGGCTTCGTTGACGGCCGACTTCGTCCGCCCGGTGTTCGGTGGCGACTACGAGTTCTACCTCAACAGCGACCTGTCCTACACCAGCAAGAAGTGGGTGCAGGTGCATAACCTTGCCTACACCGGTGCAGCAGCGCTGCTCGGTGCGCGCTTCGGTATCCAGACCAACGACTGGAAGGTGGGCGTCTATGGCCGCAACCTGACGAACGAAGACTCGTCGCCGGGCGCGACTCGTTGGTTGCAGCAGAACCTGATCGGCGTAAACGGCTTGACGGTGCCTGCGACGCCGGCAACGTCGGTAGCGTCTTACTCGTTGCCGCGTGGCTTCTTCGGCGTGCTGCGCCGTGAGCGCCAGATCGGTCTCGAGTTCAGCTATAACTTCTAAGTTCTAAGCGGCGAAAGACCGCAGTTCTCAAGGCCCGGCCGTCAAACGCCGGGCCTTTTTCTTTGTGCGAACAGTCGCCTGACTAGCGCTGCGATTTGTCTTTGCTCGCTGCGCTATCGATTGCATCTCGAGCAGTATCGGGAAAGTCGCTGAAAACGCCATCCACACCCAGCTCGATGAAGGTTCGATATTCGGTGAGTGGGTCACCTGCGTAGTCGGCCAGCAGATGTGTCTGCTCGTTACGAAATGTCCAAGGGTGGACTTGCAAGCCTGCAGCATGCGCGAGTTTGACGAAGTCGGTCGGTGGCGTCGCACGTCCGTTACTCTCGCCGATCAAAAAACGCTTCCAGGGACCGATGCCGTCTGCATAGGTGGCAATGGCTTCGAATGCAGCAGCCGATGCAAAGTTCGTCGGCAAGTTGCCGATGGGATAGGTTGCGCACCCGGGCTGCTCAAATGGCGTAGGCAGGATCACTGAACCATCGGCGTTCGACCCGACGCCGCCCACCAGTTGAATCAACTTCACTTGAGTGCGGCTGCGTAACCATTGCAGATTGCCCGCCTCGAATGACTGAATAAAAACAGGTGCCTCTCGGTGGTTCCAGCCGGCTTTCGAGAGTGCGCGCAGCAGCGGCTCTTCGAGTGATAGACCGAGTGCGCAGTGCCAGCTTGGATGCTTAGTTTCAGGGTAGATACCGATGGCCCTACTACGCACTTTCGATTCGCGCTGAGCTAGCGCGATGATTTCTTCGAGGGTCGGTACTAGAAACTGGCCATCGAATTCTTTCGATCGATCCGATCGCGGTTGCACGGCTCGCAAACTGCGCAGCTCGGCGAGGGTGAAGTCCACCGTAAACCAACCGGTCGTCTCGACGCCATCGATCATGATGGTGCGTTTTCGATCGGTGAATTCCGTCCTTGAGGCGACATCGGTCGTTTGGCTGATATCCGGCTCATGCCTGGCGACGAGATGCCCATCGCGTGTAGCGACGAGATCGGGCTCGATGTAATCCGCGCCCATTTCGATAGCGAGTTGATACGCCTCGAGGGTGTGTTCGGGTCGATAACCCGAGGCACCGCGATGCGCGATGACAATGGGTGCGGCGATGGCATTCACCATATAAGTCGCCAATATACAGGCCCATATGCGGGTCCATATACGGGTGACGAGCAGCGAAGATTGGTGCATAGCCGCAGGTTAGTGAGCCCGTATGACGAATCGATGACGGGCCGAGGAGATCGTGCGAGCATCAAGATGCGACGGCCAATTCTTTGGCGAGCACCACGAAGCGCAGATCGGGTCGTTTGGGCTCGCCAAAGCGCGGATCGCCGTAAGGGAACGCAGCAGTTTCGCCCGTGCGCGTATAGCCGCGGCGCTCGTACCAAGCGATGAGTTCATCGCGTTGCTCGATGACCGTCATGACCATGCGGCTGATACCCCACTGGGTTTGTGCGTCGAGCTCGGCCGCTGCGAGCAAAGCACGGCCGAGACCGCTGGCTTGTAACGCGGGGCGGATGGTCAGCATGCCGAGATACGCGTAGTCGCCGCGATACTGCAGCTGTACGCACGCTTGTAGGGTGCCGTCCGAATGCTCATGCACCAGCATCCGCTGCTGTGGTGCGCCGGCGATGAAGTCGCCAATCGCGGCCTCGTCGGTGCGCTGACCGCCGAGCAAGTCGGCCTCGGTTGTCCAGCCGACGCGGCTGCTATCGCCGCGATACGCTGAATTCACGAGTGCGACAATAGCCGGAGCGTCGTCGGGGCGGGCGAGCCTGACTGGAATCAATCGATCGCTACCTTGCCTCGCGTCTCGGCGATCTGGCGAAGACCCATGCGCAGCTCGAGGCGGCGCTGAAACTCTTCGGGGCCAAAAGCACGCTGTGCGAGCACGTTCATGGGGTCGGTACGGTACCCGATTTCGCGCACGTAGTGATCGTAGGCTTGTTGCGCGAGGCGCTCTTCCGGAGCGAGCGGCGCCCGTTCTGCCTCATCGAGCCATTCGAACCAGCGCCCCACGAACTCTTGCAGATAGGTTTCGCAGGTGGCGATGTTCTCTTCGTTGAGTTCGCCCATGACGCTCGTGCAGACCGGAGACATCAATCCACGTAAGTACGTGCCGTGGCTCCAGTTCCAAGTGAAGTTGGGCAGACCGCGAAACCGGATCGCGCTGGCGTTGGCGGGTTCATAGTAGTGATTGACGTAGTCGAGGTTGGTGCGCAGATCGACGCGGGGTGTGTAGTCCGCATAGAAAAAGAGTTTCGGCACAGTGCCGAAGATCACCACCAAGTGCGGTACTCGACTCTGCTGCGACAAGAAGACGGTCGCGTTCATGTCGAGCAAACTCGCTTTGCGATTACCGAGCCAGGAGTGGACGAGCCATTCGACGCGCGGACCCGTCCAGGCATTGAACGAGCCCTCCATGCCGCCATCGAGCGAGGTGTAGTACTCGCTACCGCTGGTGGACGGGTGTTTCTCGACGGCAAAGCGCTGCTTTACGCGATCGACGATGCCGGAATGAATGCCCCAGCACCGCTCCCACGCCCGATGAACATCGACGTTCGGTTGCTCGGCGAGGAACTCGGTGATGGTCTTGATGTCGAGTTTGGTGTTCATATGGCTAGATAGCCGAAAGTTGTCATTCCGCGCTCACGGATGCGCTCTTGGCGTTCGAGCCGTGGTCGGCGCGCTCCCCGACTGGGCGCTGCAACAGGCTTCTGCTAGCCTTCGCTCACCGCTCAAGGATGTGAGGTGTCTCGATGAAAATCCGTGTATTGAAGCAAGCATTTTTGGCCTCTGTCGCGATGGCTTTTGCCGCGACAAGCTCGCTCGCCGCAACTGCGACCGATCCCGTATTGGCCGAGGTGACGACCGGCGAGTGGCGCTCGGCTGATGAGAAATCACGTGATGCCGCGCGCAAGCCGATCGAGAACCTCCAGTTCTGGGGTCTGAAGCCGGGCGCGAGCATTCTCGAAGTGCAGCCGGGTGCCGGTTGGTGGACTCGCATCCTTGCACCCTATGCCGCGCGTACCGGTGGGCGCTACAGCGCAACGGCCGCTGATCTTGCCAACCCGTCGATCACGGAGGCTGCTCGCAAGGGCCGCGCCGATTTTGCGGCGCGCTTCGCCGACGAAAAAATCTATGGCAAGGTCGAGCTCGTCAACTGGGGCGCCACGGCGGCACCCTTGGCCGCGAACAGCTACGACTTCATCCTACTGTCTCGGGTGATCCACGGTTGGATGCGCGTCGAGGGGTTGCTGGATCGTCACTTTGCGAATCTTGCGGGTTCCTTGAAGCCAGGTGGCGTGCTCGCCATCGAGCAGCACCGCGAAAATCCCGGCCCGCAGGATCCGATGGCAGAGAGCGGTTACGTCACTGAGGCTTTCGTCATCGAAGCCGCCGAAAGGACTGGTCTACGTTTGGCCGCTCGCTCGGAGATCAACGCTAATCCGAAGGACACCAAAGACCATCCTTTCGGTGTTTGGACGTTGCCGCCGACTCGTATCACGGTGCCTTATGGCTCGGGCAAGGCACCTGATCCGAATTTTGATCGCAGCAAGTACGACGCCATTGGTGAGTCTGATCGCATGACATTACGCTTCGTCAAGGCGATACCGTGAGCCTCGTCGCTATGCGTCGGTGGTTGTGTCTGATGGTCCTCGGACTGTCGATGACGGCAACACCGGTGCATGGCGCCGCTGCCGATGGCGTCATTGCCGATCCGCAATACGCTTCAGCGTATAAGCAGTTCCGGTTGTTGCAAGACGCTGTGCTTGCCAAGCGTGATAGCGACGCCAAGCGGGCAGGGGATGCTTGTGTCAGCACGCTCGATGCGTTGATTCAGCGCCAACCTCGATCCTTCGAGGCGTTGGCGCTGCAGTCGGCTTGCTATGGTTATCTCGCCAACTTGGGCGGAATGGCTGCGATCCGCAACGGCTCGCGTAGCGGCAAAAGCATCGAGGCGGCTCTCGCTTTGGCGCCGAAGAATCCGCGCGTCATTTTGGTAGATGGATTTGGCCTGTACTTCAGACCGAAATTTGTCGGCGGCGATAAAGGCAAGGGTTGCGCTCGAATACGCGAGGCAACCCAGGCTTTCGATTCCAACAATTCGAATGGCGTTGCGTCTGTGTCCAGTTCCGCACTCGATTGGGGCGCTGCGGAAGCGCATTACTGGAGTGGTCGTTGTGCGCGGGATGCCGGTGATACGACGACGGCGCGCGCGGAATTCGAAAAAGCGCTCGCGCTTGATCCAAATCTCACGGTTGCGAAAAAAGCGCTTGGTCGCTGACGATCGTCAAAAAATTCCGGCGGCAAGTCCCGCAACTATCGTGGCGCCGAGTTCCCGGCAGCGCTCGATATCTGCGGGTTTTGGCTCGCCAATCACCAATACCGGATCGGCGATTTCTTTCCAGCGATAGCCGGTGACGATACGACGCACAGCGACGATGGTTCCCTGACCATCGTTGCCGGCGCTCACCATGAGGCCGTAGGGTCGACCAACGGTTTGTGATTCGACCGCATAGAAAGTTCGGTCGAAAAAATCCTTCAGCGCCCCACTCATATAAGCAAAGTGTTCGGGCGTGGCTAATAGAATTCCGTCCGCCCAAAGCAGATCATCCTCAGTGGCAGATAAGGCTGGCTGTTCGCGCAACTCGACGATATCGCCGCTACTGCGTGCTCCATCGGCCGCCGCACGTCGCAGCTGTTCCGTGCGTCCACCACGATGGCCGCCATAGACGATCAGGATTTTCGGAATCATCGAGCGGGTCCGATGTGCCGAAACCAATCGAGGGTCATGTCACTCTGTCGCCGATAGTTGAACCACCAGATTGCGAGCGCTGCGATGAGCCCGCCCGCGGCAGCCATCAGCATGTCTTTGTGGGCGTCCCATTCATCTCCTTGTGTGCCAAGAAAGGTCGCACCCAAACCGCCGCCGAAGACGACGGCCGCCGCCCATTCAAGTAGTTCATACAACAGCGATGTCGACATCACGAGATCGAGCGGCAAAAAATAACTCCAGAAGCCCCTCACCTTGGCATGTAGCATCAGCAGTTCTCGTAGCGGCAGCACGAGACATAAGCCATAGCAAAAATGTACGAGCCGGTCGTAATGATTGCGACTCGATCCCAGCAAGTTCGTAACTTCGTCGATCGGTACCAAAGAGTAGGTGTAATGAGCGCCGACCGCATGGATAGTGAGAAAGGCGAACAGCAAAACACAGGACGGAAGCGACAGCGGCAACACGTTTCGTATCGCGATCAGTGCCGCAACGCCAGCAAAGATCAGCAAATTCTCGAGCCACCATGTTGCTCGATCAACCGGCGCGATGGCGAGCAGGCTCCAAATCACGAAGAAAACGCCCGACATCAGTCGGATCGCGATATCACGTTTCAAGGCTTTTCGACCGTGTAGACCACATCGGCACTCACTTCCTTGCCAGCTTCAGTTCGCACCGTCCAACGATCATTGATGCTGTATCGAAGCTTGAG
>JACCDP010377496.1_pt1 | contig 40288 bp, 36 predicted proteins | sample 7445841 | NCBI WGS metagenome assembly JACCDP01 (sample SAMN15323441, study PRJNA562643) | freshwater metagenome | isolation source: river surface water | place: USA:Blue River Watershed | collected 2017-08-17 | reverse complement strand
TGGTTTTGGCGCTGGTATTGCCCCCATATATGTTCACCACGGTACGGTCGCTGCCCAGCAAACGACTCCGGTAGACGAGTCCATCAAGGGCCGGCATGGCGGCGGCATCACTCGCATTCCAACGGTTCTGTGGCATGATACGCTCTCCATCATTTGCACGATATATGCAAACTATAGCATTATTTGCGAGGTATCGTTGATGTGCTGACAACACGTCCTGTGGGCATTGGGCACAATGCACCGCCTGTGAGTATTCATTTTGATAGGAAAAATAGCACGGTTTGCCCTTTTTCTATAGACAAATAACGCATAAATATGAAAAAATCCGACAACATATGCGCTGATGTCTGTTGAGACTGAACTACTTTTGCATTCGAAAGGAATATTCACATGACGGTGGCCACGCCATGGTATAAAAAACGATTTGGATTGTAATGCGGCTAGTAAGGGGGAGGGATGTGGCGCAGTAGCCGGGCCCTGGTGTGGAACATCGTAGTCACAGTCGCAATCGTAGCACCATATCTGATTGCGCTCTAGGCATCGATGCTTGCTCAATACGCTGCGCAGTAGTATTGCCACTGCGTCAGCACGATCCCCCCGCACCTAGTACGGGGGGGATTTTTGTGTCAAGTCCACCTGTACTCTGTGCGGTCTGACTGTGTTTCTCCCGTATAATGGCAGTGCACCACATACAAAGGAGTCTGTCATGTTGCACTACCGCTCGATGCCCACCTACATGGCACAAAACGTCCCTGCTGCACTCAAGCCATCCGTCTATGATTCACGCTTAGCTGCGCTCAAAAGTGCTGCTGGCTGTGACTGGGTGGTGGTCTACGGCGACCGCGAACACGCCGCTGATATTACCTTTTTGAGTAATTTTGACCCACGCTTCGAAGAAGCCATTCTCGTACTTGGTGCCACCAATCATGTCATTGTCGGCAACGAGGGACTGGGCTACGTGCCCATGCTCGGCACGCAATTTACCGTTCATCTCAGTCAAAGCCTTGGCTTGATGGGGCAAGACCGCACGCGTTTTCCTCGTCTGAGTAGCGTCCTGCATACCATTGGTGTGCGTGCTGGACACACCGTCGGTGTGGTGGGCTGGAAATACCTCGAGCCACTCGAACAAGACGACGACCAGCCCGCCTACGTGCCTGCCATGCTCCTGCGTGCCATCCAGACTGCTGCCGGTGGCGACGTCACTGTGCGCGATGTGACCTACTGCATGTCGCACCCTGTCCATGGTCTGCGCGCCCGCAACGAGGCCGCCCAAATCGCCATCTTTGCTTGGGGCGCTCAGCGTGCCGCCTTGGCGGTGGACCGCATCGTGCGTGGGGTGCGCCCTGGCATGAACGAACAGCAAGCGGCGGCGCTGATGCAATACGAGGGTGACCCGCTGACCTGCCACCCCATGATGTCGGGTGACCCCAAACAGGTGCTCGGTCTACGCTCACCGAGTCCGCGCTTGCTCCAGATGCGCGATGCAGTCACCACGGCTATTGGTTACCGTGGTGGTCTGTGCTGTCGTGCAGGTGTGCTCAGCGACACGGTGGATTCGAGCTACTTTACCAACTATGTTGAGCCCTACATGCAGACGCAAATGCTGTGGTATGAATCATTGCACATCGGTATGAGTGGTGGCGAAATCCACCGCCGTGTGATGCAACGCCTCGCCACGGCACCCTTTAAACCATCGCTCAATCCGGGACACCTCGGCAGCATTGACGAGTGGAGCCATACGCCCATCCGTCCCGATTCTGACGATCCCATCCGCTCGGGGCAGCTCATCCAGTGCGATATCATCCCCGACACCACGCCGGCGGGTACCGCCCTCAATTGTGAGGACACGGTGGCTATTGCTGATGCGCCACTCCGCGCTGAGTTAGCCACCCTCGCGCCTGATTTGTGGCAGGCCATCAAAGCGCGCCGCGAGTATTTGCGGACGGCGATTGGGATTATTTTACCCGAGGAAGTCTTGCCGCTGTCGTTGGCCAATGCACGCTATGCACCAGCCTGGCTCCAGCCGGATTTGGTGTGGGTCAAGGAGTAGTGGCGAATATGATCCGCCACTACGTCATCACGCAATCAAGGCATTAAACCACCCAGCAGCCATTTCCACATCGCTCTGGATGAGCCCGTGCTGCGTGTGCTGCCACGCCAGCGTGATTGATGCACCGGCATCTTGTAGTAGCGTGTATAGCGCCGTGCTCTGGTCTGGGGGGATGAGCTGGTCGTGCGTGCCGGCACTGAGGAAGATTCCTTTGCCGGCCAGACGCGGGATGACATTCGGCGTGTAGACGCACTGGGCCCGAAACAACATCCCCCCGCGCAACGTGTGCGGGTGAAGCAACATTGTAGACACGGCAATGTTTGCGCCGTTGGAATAGCCCAATGCGTAGATATTATTGGCAGCAAATCCATAGTGTGCAGCTGCACTTGCGACGAACTCAGCCAGCTCGCCGGCACGTTTCTGCACATCCTCGAGATCAAACACTCCCTCAGCAAAACGCCGAAAGAAGCGTGGCATGCCGCGCTCGCTGACGTTACCCCGTGGGCTGAGGATGGCACACCCAGGCGCAATTGCCTGTGTCAAACCGAGTAAATCATGCTCGTTGCCGCCCGTACCGTGCAACGCCAGAATCGTGGGCAGGTTGGGGGTAGTGGCCGGTTGGTAGACATGCTGATACAACGCTAGTGACATCGTATATCCTCGTTGCTGCTGCCCGGTCTATCCGGGCAGCAGCGGTCGTGTTTAGTGGTGCTCGCCGTGGTATTTTTCGCCAGCGGGAATCGCCACCGGCAGATGATTTTGTACCGGAGCAATTGGACAGGTGGCATAAATCGTGAAGGCGCACGGTGGGCTGACGGCTTTGTTGAAGTCGATCACCACCGTACCGTCCACTGGACCAGGTACCGTCAAAAAGCGCCCTGCACCATAGGTTTCTTTGCCACCCGTTTTGTCACGGAAATTGAAAAAGAGATTAGGCCCAGCGGCCACGGCATCCATGCTGCAGGATTGCCCGTTGATGGTGAAGTGTACCCGTCCTGGGCTCGGCATCATGTCGGTATCGCCCAGTACATTGAGAATGGGGATGGTTTTGCCAGGCGCATACGCCTCAAAGGCTGCCTGCACCACATATGCAGGGTCGTAGTCGAACCAGATGCGCCCCATGAATGCCTTGCGTACGTCGCTGTTGCGATCGCGCAAGCGGATACCGATGCGGTGGCCTCGCGGAATCACATAAAAGCTCAAATCGCGGTACGTGATGATATCTGGCTTGTGCTTGCCGTCGCCATCACCCTGTAATACGCCACTCTTGCCGATAAACGCACCGTTGATTTCGGCATGCTCACCTTCGATGAATTCGACACGCACTTCGTCACCGTCGCGGTGAAAGGTGCCCAAATGGGGTGGACATGATCCTGCTGGGAAGACGAGATCCTGATCGTCACCCGACCCAAAAGTGTTGGCACCCTCGTGCAACCAAAACAAACCGGCCAAAGTCAACCAACCATCATCAGCACGCATGGATGTGTCCATTTGCGCGCGCCATGTCGCGCTTTCTGCGAGAGCACTCATCAATATCCTCCAAATATGACTAACTCACTAAACTAATTATACATTAATCGAGTAATTGTTGATAGACGGCTTCGAGTTGTGGCCCAATGTGTGTGATGCTGTGGTTGGCAACTGCCGCGATACGATTCTGTTGGCCAATCTGCTGTGCCTGTGCCGGGTGTTGCAGCGTGTGAATGATTTTGGCGGCCAAATCGTCGCGGTCAGCATATGCCGCATAAATGCCCTGCTCGCCGAGGTACTGGCGACTTACTGCCGCATCGAATGTGACTACGGGCAACCCAAGCGCCATGTACTGCGGGATTTTGCCACTACCTTCGCTGAGGCTCATTTTGGGGGCAACGGCCACACTCCCCAGCCCCAGGTAGTGATGTGAGTCGAGGTAGCGGATGCGCCCTGGTAGCGTGACATGCGCTGCTACGCCCACGCTTTGCGCGTAATGGCGGTAACTGTCTGGGTCAGGGTATCCCATGATGAGAAAGTGTGCATCGGGCACCGCGGCTATCACCTGCGGAATAGCTTCGATGAGTATGTTGGTGCCTTGGTATGGTGCGAGCAACCCGAGGTAGACTACCACGCGCCGGTCGGCAGGGATGCCAAGGATGGCGCGCAGGTCTGGGTTATCTGGTTGGGGGCAAAAATACGTAGTGTCGATGCCGTCCGCAACGGTGGTGACGGCATTGGCATCATGCCCAAATGAATGAATCAGCATTGTACGCGCATTTTCGCTCGATGTGAGCAGCATATCCGCCTGCGTGTTTATCCATGTTTCGAGGCGATAGAGCATGCGATACAGCAACGAATCCTGGCTTTGGAGGAAGCGGTGATCAATCATCTCAGCCGTCATGCTGCCTTGATAATCAAATACAAGTGGGCGGCGGATAATGCGTTTGAGTACCGCCCCAATCAGGCCACCTTCGTGCAGGTGGGCATGAATGATATCGGGTTTGAAATCGAGTGCCGTTTGCAGACTGCGCCACGACAAGGCTACATCGAGGTAGAGCTTGTGGCGCGACGACCCAACCAGCGTGCGTTTAATCCATGGCACATCCCACGAACGCACCACATCGAGTCCGGCCACGCCATCGCCGTTGTGATAGGTGGCAATCCGCACCACGTGACCGCGACGTTGGAGCTCGTGTGCCTCTTGGGCGATACGGATATGACAGCCGTAGTCAGAAAAAAAGCTGGTGGGTGCCACCATCAGAATACGCCGCGATTCGGTCATTTGGCTCCACCATATGCCATGTCGAGTACCTCGGCGATGTGCAGGACACGCATCCCACTGCCACGCTGGCGCAAGCCACCGGCGAGTTGCAGATGGCATCCCGGATTAGCCGTGACCACCACCTGCGCCTTGGTGCGTTCTGCGTTGTCCAGTTTACGGTTGCCCAGCTGTGCCGCCATTTCGGGTTGGGTCACGTTGTATATCCCCGCCGAGCCACAGCATAGCGCCGATTCTGCCATTTCGACGAGTGTCAGTCCGGGGATTTTTTTGAGGAGCGCACGTGGCTGTGCCGTGATGCGTTGGGCGTGGGCGAGATGGCATGGCTCTTGGTAGGTGACGGTCATGTTGATCGATTTGAGGTCGCTGGTGTTGAGCTCGAGTGCTGCCAGATATTCGCTGATGTCACGGACTTTGGCACTAAACGCGGTGCCACGTGCCGCCCACTCCGCATCGTCATGGAGCAAGTGGCCGTATTCTTTGAGTGTCGAACCACAGCCGGCGGCATTGACCACGATAGCGTCATAGCTGTCGCCAAATGCGCTGATGTTCTGTTTGGCCAAGGCGCGGGCGCTATCGAGCTCGCCACCATGGGCATGCAAGGCACCACAGCATCCCTGCCCTGCAGGCACCGTTACGCGAATGCCGTTGCGTTGTAGCACACGGATGGTAGCATTGTGCACGTTGCTAAAAGCAGTCGACATAATACAACCACTCAACAACGCCACATGCGCCTTTTCGGTGCCGATGGCAGGGTAGGTTTGCCCAGTGGCCGTGGTAAATGTATCGTTGATTTGTGGCAAAATTGCTTCTGCTTCGTGGAGTTTGAGGAGCTTGAGGATGCCAAGATTGCGTGCTAACCACTGGAGGCCACTCTTCTGGTAGAGCCAGAGCGAGCGTGAAAAGGCGCGAAACCACGTCATATCGGTGAAGAGTTTGCCAAAAACTACGGACCGAATCATGCGCACACTCATCGGATAAGGCGCTAGACGCCCATCCGTTTTGGCGTGGTGAATCTGTGTGCGTGAGGCCTCGAGTATCTGGCCATACTGCACCCCGCTAGGGCAGACCGCTTCGCAGGCACGGCAGTTGAGACAGGCACTCATCTGCTCTTGAAAGGTGTCACTGTCGATGCCAATCCGCCCGTCAGCGACGGCTTTCATCAAATAAATACGGCCACGTGGTGAATACTGCTCAAGGCCGGTTTCACGATAGGTGGGGCATGACGAGAGACACAGGCCACAGTGCACACACGTATTGATGACAGCGTCGCTGGGGGTGTCGTTCCCGGCAAACGGAATAAATTGAATTGTGCTCATGATATCTACCCTCACCATCGTGGATAACTGGCAAACGTTGTGGTCAGTATATACCAAAACGTATTCGGGTGTGTGTGTTTGCGCAATGCGGTGAATCTTGGTACAATGCACATAGTTTGTTGAATACTGTTGCGAGGGAATCATGGCCAGCAAAAAGGGCAACCGCATCATCATCAAGTTGCGCAGCACCGAGAGTGCCCATACCTACACCACCGTCAAGAACCGCAAGAACGACACCAATCGTCTCGAATTGCGTCGCTATGATCCCACGTTGCGCAAGCACGTGCTCTATCGCGAAACCAAGTAACATTGCTACGGGTGTTTTGACGCCCGGGACGCACACCCAGATGTTCGTACACATCTGGTAGAGGTGCGCCCTGGGCGTTTTGGTATGTATGGGGGGTATTGCCATGCCGCGCATCCTCAGCCACGTGTGTTGGTCCGGTCTCATCGGCGTGGGTGCCGGGCTTGCGAGTGCCGTGTTTCTCATCACCTTGACCATGGCCACCACGCAATTTACCATGCAACCGTGGCTCATCTGGCTCTTGCCATGTGCTGGAGCACTTGTCGCTTGGGTTTATCAGCGCTTCGGTGCCAGTGCCAATGCCGGCAATAATCTCATCCTCGAACAACTCCATACCCGTGACCGCGCCGTGGTCCCCTTGCGCATGCTCCCACTCGTCTTGTTGAGCACACTCATCACCCATCTGACGGGTGGATCAACCGGCCGTGAAGGTACGGCGGTGCAGATGGGTGGCAGTCTTGCAGCGACACTCGCGCGGCTGACCGCACAGGATGCTCGTGACACCCGCATCCTGCTCATGGCCGGCATCAGTGCAGGATTCGGGGGCGTCTTTGGTACACCACTCGCAGCGACGGTCTTTGGCATGGAGGTCTTGGCAGTCGGTGGTCTGCGTTACGTGGCACTGTTGCCCTGCTTGATTGCCGCATATGTCGCTGATTGGACGGTACGCACGCTGGGGGTGCCGCACTTCCACTACCACATTGCGTGGATTCCCACTCTCACACCACTGCTTGTGGGCAAAGTCATCATTGCGGCCATTTGTTTTGCTGGTGCGAGTATGCTGTTTGTGGAAAGCACGCACGCCATCAGTCAGTGGAGTCGGCGCGTGTTTGTCGCCCCAGTGTGGCGTGCTGTTGCTGGTGGTCTGCTGGTAATCGCGTTGACGCTGTTGAGTGGCACAACTGCATACAACGGGTTGAGTCTGCCTTTGCTCCACGCATCATTTACCACGGCAGGAGTAGTATGGTGGGCATTCGCACTCAAACTTCTCTTTACCGTGGTCACACTCGGCTTCGGCTACAAGGGTGGTGAAGTTACCCCATTGTTTGTGATTGGTGCAACGCTGGGAGCAGCACTCGCACCACTGCTTGTGCTCCCCACCGATCTCCTCGCCGCACTCGGGTTTGTGGCTGTCTTTGCTGCGGCAGCGAATACTCCACTCGCCTGTATTTTGATGGGTGTCGAGTTGTTTGGTAGCGCCCCACTGATGCTCATCGGTATTTGTACACTCGTTGCGTACACGGTGAGCGGTCACCGTAGCATATACACGGCGCAACGTGTGGTGACCCACAAATACGACCACGACGTTGATCCCACACATCACGCACATCTGCATGACATACGACAGCAGAGGCAATGGTGGCGCCACCGCGAGCACTAGTTGGTGGCAACCGCCATGAACGCCCCTTCGCCGTTGTTGTCTTCGACAACCCCTACCAAGTAGAGTGAAATCCCGCTCCGCCATCCACAGTAGTTGATGGTGTCACCTTCTGATACCAAAATGTCTTGGATGGTATATCCCTGCGCACTCAGTGCCCCGTCGTAATAGGTTTTGACATCCGCATACGTAGTACCACTGGGGATTTTGTAGAGGGTGGCAGTCACACCAGTGGCATTGCCTACTTCCTCAATTGTGCGAAAGAGTTCAGCGGCGAGGGCTGCATCCTCTGGTTTGGCTGGTATGGCGCCTGGAAACGGCGCAATGTTGACTGCCGCCTGCCCACAGGCAGCGAGCACAGGGACAAGTCCGGTCAGACGCAAGAATGTTCGGCGATGCATGATACGCTCCTTTGGGTAATACGAGACTACTTCTGTGGCTGGGCCGCAATCGATGCGACGCGCCACTGTTCATTTTGGCGTTCGAGGGTGACATCAACGGATTGACTGCCATTCTCATAGTCGAGTTTGACGGTCACAATCGCATTGTTATTGTCGTTGTAGAGCTGTGTATTCACTACAGTAGCACTCGTGTAGCTAGGATCAATACCCGTGATATCCGCCACCGTTTTGCCACTGTTGTAGAGTTCGGTCATCCCCGTCGTAAAGTAGACTGCACTCGTATCACCACTCGGGTCACTTGCGTAAGCCGCAAAAAACTGTTGTGATACGCTATCTGGTTGCTGTGGATCGAGGACTACCACTGCTTCAGCAACCGTCGTGGCCACCGGTGTACCCGTACTGTCGCCAGCCACGGGTGTGGTGGCTGCTGCGTCGACTCCTTCAACATTGCCAACTTGAGCGGTGGCGATAGCGGTGGCATCAGCATCACTTTCCGAACCACAGCTAACCAACAGAACCGTCAGGATAATTACTATCCAAGGTGTGCGCATGCGCATGATCTTACTCCTTACATCGAAGATGGCGTAAGTGCCAATTCAACAGCAACTTCGGCATGTATGCGCGTGGTATCAAAGACCGGCACCGTGGTGTCGGTTGCATCTACGAGCAGGGTGATTTCTGTACATCCCAAAATCACTCCTTGTGCACCACGGCGCACTAAATTTGCCATGATGTCGCGGTAGCGTTGCCGTGATGTCGCATCTATCACACCGAGGCACAGTTCATCGTAGATGATACGGTTCACGTCGGCGCGTTCGTCGCTATCAGGTACGAGCACGTCGAGCCCATATTGGTCACGCAGGCGCCCCACATAAAAGTCTTGCTCCATGGTATAGCGTGTCCCCAAAAGTCCGATGCGGGTGATGCCATGTGTCACGATACGTTGGGCGGTCGCATCGGCGATATGCACAAACGGCACGCCGAGCTGTGCCGTGATTGCGGGAGCCACTTTGTGCATCGTGTTGGTGCAGAGCACAATCATGTCGGCACCGGCTGCCACGAGGCGTTGTGCCACTGCCGCCAATGCCTGCCCCGCCAAATCCCATTCGCCACGATGCTGATAGGCTTCGATTTGGGCAAAATCAACGCTTGCAAGCATGATTTGTGCCGAGTGAAGCCCACCCCGTTGCGTGCGTACAAGCTCGTTGATGACGCGGTAATACTCTGCCGACGATTCCCAGCTCATGCCACCAATCAAACCAATCCACTTCATGGTTGCTCCCGTGTGTGTCGTGCTGCTTCTATCCTACCACGGAGCGTGTATAATGCGCACAGTCAATTTGATTGAGTCAGTGAGGACATCATATGCGCAAAATACGCTGGGGAATTGTGAGTACGGCCAACATCGGTGTGGCCAAAGTGGTACCGGCCATGATGCGAGGGACACATAGCGAGGTTGTCGCAATTGCATCACGCGATCTCGCCAAAGCACAGGCTGCTGCAAGCAAACTGGGTATCGCCAAAGCCTACGGCTCATACGAAGCCTTGCTTGCTGACCCAGAGGTTGAGGCCATCTACAACCCACTCCCCAATCACCTGCATGTACCCGTGTCGATTCAGGCATTGCAGGCGGGCAAGCATGTGCTCTGTGAGAAGCCGATTGCACTCTCTGCAGCCGAAGCACAACAGCTCGTCGACGCTGGGCAGCGCTACCCGCAGCTCAAGCTGATGGAAGCATTCATGTATCGCCATCATCCGCAGTGGCAGCGTGCCAAAGCGATTGTGGCATCGGGTGGTATTGGTCAACTCCGCACCATCAATAGCGTCTTTTCATACTTTTTGACCGACCCGAGCAACGTGCGTAACCAGGCCGATATCGGTGGTGGTGGCCTGATGGATATCGGCTGTTACAATATTTCGCTCTCACGGTTTATCTTTGGCAGTGAGCCAACGCGCGTGTGTGGGCTAGTCGAATATGATCCCACCCTCAATGTCGACCGCCTCGCCTCGGGCATGATGCAGTTTGCTGATGGTACGGCCACATTTACCTGCTCAACGCAGTTGAGCTCGTACCAGCGTGTCAACATTTTTGGGACGACGGGGCGTATCGAAATCGAAATCCCCTTCAATGCGCCACCCGATAAACCATGCAAAATGTGGCACACGCGGTCAGGCACCACCCAAGAAATCGTCTTTCCAGTCTGTGACCAATACACCATCCAAGGTGATTTGTTTAGTCTGGCTATTCTCAACGATACTCCCGTGCCAACGCCCATGAGTGATGCGGTAGCCAACATGCGCGTCATCGAAGCTATTGTGGCAAGTGACAAACAGGGTGGCTGGGTGCGCCTCTAACCCGACAAACTGTATTTGCACAGCCGACGCCGAATGTGCTATACTAGCGTGCGTTGTGGTGCGCGTAGCTCAATGGCAGAGCGCTGGTTTGTGGCACCAGAGGTTGCGGGTTCGAAACCCGTCGCGCACCCCATTCTACCCCCCAATCGCATATGCGGTTGGGGGTGTTTGTTTTCGTGGTATGGTATAGATACTGCGTCCACCCTTTATTTTCAACAAGGGATGCCTATGCTACGCCATCGTTTCACCTTTGCGTTGTTGTTGCTGGGAATGTGCCTAGTTACCGCATGTAGCACGCCGTCACCAGTCTCCGATGCCAACCAGATTCCCGCACTGCAACCCGTGCGCCCGCCACGTCTTGTCAAAGGTCAGCTCTTGGCGCCCATTGCGACGCAAAGCGACATGACCTATGCCTTTGGTGAAACTGATGCCATGGGGCGTGCGTATCCGGGCTGGCTGCTGGTGAGTGATGCCCCTACCATGCAACTGACCGCCATGGCTGCCGGCGAGATTGTGATGGTCATCCCGATTGTGTATCGTAAAACTGCATTTTTGCGCATCCAGCTCCGTACAGAAATATATGACATTGAGTACATCATTGCCAGCCCCAAGCCAATCAAAATGCCTGAACTCTCCCAGCGCCAGCGTGTTGAGGCAGGTGATGTCATCTATGAGGCGGTGCTTGCACCAGACGAATATGTGGCTATTAGTGTCCTCGATCGAGATGCACTTACACACATCTGTCCTCGTGATGCAATTAACCCAGACGTCAAAGAGCAACTCGAACAACGTACCCGCCGTCTTGCCAGTGAGTGGTGTGTGACCCAACAACTCCCCTACAACGATAATGCGCTGTTGGTGCCGATTTCGCTCCCCCAAACAACGATCCCACAGCCGCCAGCTACCGCGACGAGCGTCGCCCCCCAAACACCGCAACCGACTCTTGCTCGCTCGGCTCCTGCTGTTACTGCTGCTACTGCTACCACTGCTCCTCCTGCTGCTATACCCACATACACCGCTGAATCCACCATGGCTCCTCCAACCGCAACCCCAGCCACAGGAGATGCGTTGGGACCGTTGCGTTACCCAGTACAAGATGTGAGCCAAATCCGCATCATGGAAGCCTTTAGTTTGGATGCAAGTGCCCCGTGGGGCTTTGCGCATAACGGCATTGATTTTATGACTGACCGTGAACGCGAGCCGGTGATTGCTGCAGCTAGCGGTACCATTACGCGTGTGACACTCTCACGCTTTGCACCACTCAACAACTGGCAAGTCAATATCTCACTACGGGTCAATAATCGCTATTCACTAGCCTATGCTATTGAGCCGATGAGTAGCGATGAGGCAGTAGGGCAAGCACAACTCGCTCTGATTACCGTGCAACCAGGACAAATGGTGACTGCTGGTGATGTCATGGGTGAGCTGATTGGCGGCGTAAACGGTGCCCACATCCATTGGGGCATCAGTGATGCCACCGTTGATCGTGCTGTTTGCCCTGCACCCTTTCTTAGCGATACCCAACAGCGTGAACTCCTTGCGCGGATTCCATCGAATCCGGATCGACTCTGCTACCCGTAATTGGAAAGGTTGAGCCATAACGATGCGCACCACACTGTGTGCGCCACTGCCCACGGGTATGACCCGCACCGTCTATCAGGCAGGTCACGGTCCCGACATCTTGTTGCTCCACGGCACCACTTTCGGCGACATGCATCCAGGCTGCTGGTCACTATATCCGGTTTGACCAGCCTGCGGCGTTTCTGGTAGTCGTGCATACGTTTTTGCGTGCTGAAAGACTGCTACCATAGTACTATGTGCTCTATTTGTACGTGAAAGAAGTGCTTCCAATGACATCTGCCACTGCACGCCACATCACTCTACCGACGGGGGTAACCCTCAACTGCTATCAAGTCGGGCAAGGCCCCGACGTCTTGTTGCTCCACGGTATCACCGGCTGTGGACTGTACTGGAGCGAGCAAATCACCGCACTGGTCAACGCCGGCTACCGCGTCACTGCGCCCGATGGTCGTGGGCATGGTACATCGTCGCGCGCTGGCAGCTACCTGACAGCCGATATTTCTGCTGATGCAGCTGCGCTGATTGTGGCGTTGGGGCTACAAAAACCCATCGTGATCGGACATTCTATGGGTGGGGCACAGGCGATGCATTTGGTGTGTACGCACCCCGAGCTCGTCTCCAAAGTCATCCTCGAAGATCCCGCTTTTTGGCCCTTTGCTGCAGACGATGCCCGTATTGCTGAAATCCGTACCCCGTGGGAAGCCGGCTTGCGCCAGTGGTTGACGATGTCTCACGACCAGCTAGTGGCCTTCAAACGCAGCGAAGCACCACATTGGAGCGATGATGCCCTCAATCAGTGGGCCTACGCCAAACTACACAATGATCCACTCGTCCTGCAATGGCTGGACGGCGGCAAAGAAGCCATGTGGGCCTGGTTTCGCCCTGTTGATGTCCCCGTGCTCTTGCTCTACTGCGAGCCCGAAAAGGGCGGTGTCATCCCTGCCGAATTAGTGGCTGCACTCCATGAACGCATGCCGTCACTACGCGGTCAGATCATCCCCGCTGTAGGTCACGAAATGCACCACGACAATCCAGCAGCCTTTACGGCTGCGGTACTCGCATTTATGCACGCATAACTACGGCACAGGTACGGGTGGGATGCAGGCCTGCTCGTACCTGTGTTACCACATTCCCCACAACAGGTATCCACTCAGCACCATACTCAGTGCGACCATGAGCCATCTGCCCCACCGCACCCATGTTGTCGTTTGCGTGGTGCCCTTGCGCCGCGGATTCCCAGTCAGTAAAAACAAAACGATGCCGGTTCCAAGCAGGGGGATGAGCAACAGCATTTGACTCTGCACGATGATAGGACTAGGGTCAGCGTCAGCATGCCAATGTGTGATCAGCCATGCAGGGACGATTGTCATGCCCATGCCATACAGGTGTTGTGACCATCCTGCACTATGCTGTTCAAAAAAGCTGGCCCACGTGATCTGCCTGATGCGTGTGTTGGTCATGATTGCAACGAGTGCTGTGGCAAACACCACAAACCCCAGCACAAAGCCTGCTGCAATGGTGCCAGTCACTGGCAACAAGAGCGCATAGGCATCTGCAATACTGGCGATGTTCTGGTACGCAGTGCCGTGGAATGCGCTGGCGGGTATGAGCATGCTCCCCACTGTGATGACGCCAGCACAACCCAGTGCAAGCACAATGGTGCCGATGCGCCAGCGCCATATATGTGGGCTCTGCGATGCACTCAGTGTTTGACCCAGATATGCGGCCAGAGACATAGTGTGTGGTAGTGTGGTGACCCCGACAATGGCGAGTGCGAGATGGCGTGCATGCGGGTTGTGCCAGAGTATGGGCATGCCTAGCATACTTCCCAGGGCAACCGTCGGGACTGGTGTCTTTGTGAACACATATGCCGTACCGATACCGATAACAATGAGGAGAAACGCACTGCCACCAGCGAGCCACAATTGCTGACGGTCATGCATGCACCAGACACCCACAACGACAGTGGCTGCCACATAGACGCCCGTGCTGAGCGTCCACCCAAAGAGAAGCTGACCTGCGACTGCGAGTGCAAGGATGGCTGCAAGGTTGCTGGCGAGTAGTGCAAGCTCACCACACACCCACAGAGCCCTGACCCATCTCTGTGGGTAGTGGGCACGGCAGAGCTGGATGAGGTCTTGCCCGGTGTGCATGCCCAGGGTAAATGCCATCAGCTGCATCAGCAGTGCGAGGATGTGTGCACCGAGTAACACCGCCAGTAGTCCCGTACCAAACTGTGCACCACTGGCAACATTCGCGGTCCACTGTCCAGGATGCAGTTGCCCTGCAGTAACAAGAACAGCTATGGTTGCATAGCTGGTCACGATGTGCCAAACCGCAGTAGTATTAGGGATGGGGGCGGGTGTGTTTTGTCTAGGATTCGGTATCATCGACGGCCGTTCTGCACACTCACATACGTATGCGTATGAGACGGTCGTGGCGCACGGCATGTTCCAGCAAGCGCCATACGTGCCATGCAACCACTCGTCATCACACAGTGAGTGTATTACGCCAATGCAGCCAAGGCGTGCATGTCGTCCTTGAGGTGGGCATACATGCGCTGGTAAATGGCATACACCTGATTGTAGCGTGCGACTGCACCGGTATCGGGCTGTGTGGTTGCCACGATGCGCACACAGCGTGCTACCGCATCATTGACGTCGGCGAAGTGTCCTGTGCCGACACCGGCGAGCAGGGCTGCCCCATAGGCAGGACCTTCTTCGGCGGCCAGCATCGATACTGGTGCGTTGTAGATTTCAGCCTGCATTTGGCGCCACAATGCGCTTTTGCCGCCACCACCCGTGGCACGTACGTCATTGGTGGGAACGCCTAGGGCGCGCATAATTTCGACGCCATCACGCAGTGAAAATGTCACTCCCTCCATCACGGCGCGCGCCATGTGGCCGATACCGTGGCGTGTGGTGAGTCCCACGAATGCGCCGCGCGCGAGTGGGTCGAGGTGAGGTGTCCGCTCGCCCGACAAATACGGCAAAAAGATCAGCCCTTCGGCGCCGATGGGTACGGTGGCGGCGGCGGCAGTCAATTCATCGTACGACAGCGTGCTAGCCCCGGCCTGGCGTAATGTGTTGCGTAACCAGCCAAAAGCACCACCGGCAGAAAGTGTTACTGCCATGATGTGCCAGGCGCCTGGCACGCTGTGGCAAAAGGTGTGTAGGCGTCCTTGTGGGTCAAGCGCAATGGTGTCACTATGCGCAAAGACCACGCCGCTGGTACCGATGCTACTGCTAACCACGCCCGCTTTGACAATGCCGGTGCCAATGGCAGCTGCCGCATTGTCGCCACCACCAGCGATAATCGGGATACCGGCGCTGAGCCCGAGGGCACTCGCCACATCTGATTTGAGGTGACCAGTCACTGCTGGCCCTTCGTAGATGGTGGGTAGCCATTCGCGTTTGATGTCGAGCGTGGTCAGGATTTGGTCCGAATAATCGCGTTTTTTCAAGTCTACCAGTAGTGTCCCCGCAGCATCTGCGGCATCGGTGGCGGCCACTCCACTCATCAACAGGCGGATATAGTCTTTGGGGAGCAGTACGTGTGCCACGCGTGCGTAGTTGGCTGGTTCGTGGTTGCGCAACCAGACGATTTTGGGTGCCTGGAAGCCGGTTAGCGCCGGGTTCCCGGTAATAGCAATCAAGCGTTCAGCCCCCACACGCTGGGTGATTTCGGCACATTCGGCGGCGGTGCGTTGGTCGTTCCACAACAGGGCGGGGCGGATGACCTGCTGATGGGCATCCAAAAAGACGGAACCGTGCATCTGTCCCGTCAGGCCGATCCCCACAATCTGGCGGGCGTCGACACTCCGGACGACTTCGCGCACGGCCTGTTGGGCACCCTGCCACCAGTCAGCCGGATTCTGTTCGCTCCAGAGGGGCTGCGGCGTCGAGAGTGGGTATTCGGCTAGTGCAATCGCCACAATCTGCCCATTGCCGTCACACACAATCGCTTTGGCACCCGAGGTGCCGATATCGAGACCGAGAAAGAGTGGCATGTGGTGCTTCCTTTCAGCGATAGTTGAGGGGGATTACCGTCGGTAATCCCCCACCGTGTATCCTAGGGTGTATCAGACGATTAGCGCACACCCATGATGATTTCGTTGGTGAGCTGGTCGAGTTGCTCGTAGGGCTGACCACGGCTACCAATGGCGGTGCGATTAAAGGTGTGGTTGCTGAGCAAGGCAGCCTTTTCTTTGGTGAAGCCCCCTTGCCACGCCGGCAAACCGGGTGCCACGCTGTTGATTTGGCGCACGAGTTCTTGGATTTCGCGGTCTTCGTTCCAGCGCTTGGCTTTTTCTTTGAGGATGAGATAGGTGCGCATACAGCCGCGAGCAAAAGCCTTGACACCGTCGTAATCGTCGGTACGGAAGGCGTGAGCATCGAAGTGGCGGCTGCCGTTGTAGCCCACATCTTCGAGGAATTTGACCAAATTAAATGCCCCCTTGAGATTGACCGCCCCAAAGCGGAAGTCCTGGTCGTAGCGCCCAATCACCTGGTCGTTGAGATCAATGTGAAAGAGTTTGCCCATTTCCCACGCTTGTGCCACTCCATGCAAGAAGTTCAACCCGGCCATCGTCTCGTGGGCGACTTCTGGATTGACTCCTACCATGTCGGGGTGGTCGAGTGTGGTGATAAAGGCCAACGCATGCCCGACGGTCGCCAAAAAGATGTCGCCACGCGGCTCGTTGGGCTTGGGCTCCAAGGCAAACTTGAGGTTGTATCCTTGCGATTTGACATAGTGTGACAAAAAGTTCAGCGCTTCGCGGAAGCGTTTCATCGACTCAGCCGAGTTCTTGGTGGCATCTGTTTCGGTGCCTTCGCGGCCGCCCCAAAAGACATAGACTTCGGCGCCACATTCCACGCCCAAATCAATGGCACGCATGGTTTTTTGCACGGCATAGGCCCGCACTGCGGCATCGTTCGACGTAAAGGCTCCATCGCGGAAGGCGGGATCGCTAAACAAATTGGTGGTAGCCATCGGTACCACGATACCGGTGTCTTTCAACGCCTGTTTGAAGTCACGCACAATCTGGTTGCGCTCATCAGTGGTTGCGTTGATGGGGACGAGGTCGTTGTCGTGGAAGTTGACCCCCCACGCACCCACATCGGCCAGCATGTGCACCAGCTCGACGGGTGATTTGGCAGGGCGGACCGGCTCGCCGAACGGATCGCGACCGACGTTGCCGACTGTCCAAAGACCAAAGGTGAATTTGTGTTCAGGTCGTGGCGTGTAATCCATGATTGATCCTCCTTGGACCATATTGCGCTCATCGTTGCTACGGAACGGCACCATTTTACCACTTATTTGGTATGGTTGTGCAAATTAGTGATATGCAAAATATGTAGATTCGATGATATGCTCTCTCGCAGCTGGAACACAAACTACAAGGGTAATCCTGTGTATCCTGTCTATCGATGTTTGTCGTCGAGATGCGCTAGAGTACGCAATATTTCCCAAATCAGCATATAATCAATGTATGAACAAATACATCATCCCCGAAATTATGTCCCCAGCCGGGTACTGGCCACAACTTGACGCCGCCATCGAAGCAGGCGCTGATGCCATTTACTTCGGACTGACGCACTTTACTGCCCGCGCCAAAGTCGGCTTTGTGCTCGATGAGCTCCCAGCGGTGATGCAGACCATGCACCGTCGTGGTGTCCGTGGTTATCTGACATTCAACACACTCATCTTTGGTCACGAGCTTGCCGAAGCGAGCCGTGCGATTGACGCTATTGCTACTGCCGGTGTTGATGCGGTCATTGTGCAAGATATCGGTATGGCCAAACTCGCCAAACAGATTGCGCCGACGCTCGAAGTGCACGGCAGTACGCAGATGAGCATCACCAGTGCGGCTGGTGTAGAATTCGCGCGCCAACTGGGTATCAACCGTGTGGTGCTGGCACGTGAATTATCGCTGACCGAGATTCGTGCCATCCGCGCCCAGACCGACGTCGAACTCGAGATGTTTGTGCACGGCGCGCTGTGTGTCTCGTACTCTGGCCAATGCTTTTCATCTGAGGCATGGGGGGGACGGAGTGCCAACCGGGGCCAGTGTGCCCAGGCCTGCCGATTGCCCTACGACTTGATGGTCGATGGCGAGCACCGCCCCCTTGCTGATACACGCTATCTGCTCTCACCAGGAGATTTGATGGCGCTCGACATGGTGCCCGAAATTGTTGCAATCGGCGTGTCATCGCTCAAAATCGAAGGGCGTTACAAAGATGCCGACTACGTGGCCCTCACCACGCGTGCCTATCGCCGTGCGGTGGATGCAGCAGTTTCTGCCCAACCGAGTCCAATTACCGAGACTGATAAACTCCAGCTCGAGCAAGTCTATTCACGTGGTCTCGCCCCCTCATTTGTCAGCGGTACCGACCACCAACAGGTGGTGCGCGGCCGTGCACCACGCCATCGTGGCGTGCTTGTCGGGCATGTGACCGCCATCCAGGGCCGTGATGTGGTCATCCACCCCCAGCGTGTTAGCCTCAAAGCCGGTGATGGTGTGGTATTCGATGCCGCTGACTGGCGAAGCCCCGAAGAACCCGAAGAAGGTGGGCACATCTTTGCCGTCGAACCGACCGGGCACGGCGACGTGCGGCTGGTCTTTGGGCGTGGTGCCGTCAATGCGTCCCGCATTCGTGTTGGCGATTGGGTGTGGCGCACCCATGATCCTGATCTAGCCAAAGTGGTTAAACCATATCTCGAGGCAGCCCAGCCCATCGCGCGCCAGCTCGTAGACGTGGTCATCACAGCGCACCCGCTGCTCCCCGTGCAGCTGACGTGGCGCTTGACGCGTCGCCCCGATGTAGAAGTCGTGGTCACGGCCCCTAGTGCAGATGCTGATGCCCGCCCCCTCGGGAGCGAGATTATCACCCAACAGCTTGGTCGCCTCGGTGGCAGCGTCTATCAGCTCAACACGCTCTCGATTGTGGGTGACGCTCCTATCGCTATGCCATTATCACAGCTCAACCAGCTCCGTCGTGAGGCGGTGGCACAGCTCGAAGCCATTCAGCAGGCGCGAAACGTGCATGATACGCACGCACCTACAGAATGTGTTGATGCTGCGGTGCAGCAAGTGCAACTCCACCATCATGCCCAGGCTACCCCGCTACTCCACCTCATGGTACGGCAGCCTGCGCAATTGCAGGCAGCCATAAATAGCGCACCTGCCAGTATAACGCTCGACTATCTCGAGCTCTACGGCCTCAAAGATGCGATTGCCGCGGTACGTGCCGCCGGGATTGCAGTACGCGTGGCCAGTCCGCGTGTCATCAAACCTGGCGAAGAACGCATCGTGCAGTTTTTGGCCAAACTCGACTGCCCGATTGTGGTGCGTGGTACGGGAGTGATGGCCGATTTACGCGCCGCAGGGGTAGAGACACTGATTGGCGACTTTAGTCTTAATGCTGCCAACGTGCTATCAGCGCAACTGCTGTGTGATGCCGGGCTTACCCGCATCACCCCCACCCACGACTGCAATGCTGTGCAAATCAATGAATTGATTCGTCAGCTCGGCAATCAACGCGTCGAAGTCATCGCATATCACCATTTACCGGTTTTTCACACTGAGCACTGCGTCTTCTGTCGCTTTTTGTCGACAGGGACAAGCTACAAAGACTGTGGCCGCCCGTGTGAATCTCACCAAGTAGCGCTCCGTGATCGCAACGGGCGGCACCATCCTGTCATTGCCGATGTGGGCTGTCGCAACACGGTCTTTGGCAGTGAAGCCCAAGAAGCTAGCAAACATTTGCTGAGTTGGTTAAATGCGGGTATCCAACATATCCGCCTCGAATTCGTTCAAGAATCGCCTGCACAGATAACGCAAGTGGTTGCACTCTTTCAGCAAGGTATCCGTGGTGCCATGAGCTGGAGCGACATCGGACGTGCCCTGCGGCATGCTGCGCCACAAGGCACCACTGAGGGAAGTTTCTTTGTGCCCGACAATCACCTCGTTATTCCATTGCGCTAATTCGTCTCTGCACTCTGCAATAGTACGCCGCCGCCAGGTTTACCCTGGCGGCGGCGTGATTGTGCGTCGGTATGGTGTTATTAGGGGGTCGGTGTTGCCACCACCATCAGGTAACGCGTGTTGTGATCGGTACCCGTGGACGGCCAGTTGGTAATCAGTGTCACTTGTTCCCCAGCATCGTTATTCAACAGATGTGCGTCTACCCAGCTTGTGACGTTGGGGGTATCAGCATTGATGAGCTCTTGCTGAATTACCGTGTATGAGTAGGCGGTTTCACCCATATACAGGGTAATCAAGCTGCCTGGTCTGACGCGGTCCAGCAACGACATGATGCGTGCATGTTTGCCTGATTCAGCACTGAAGATGATGTTTTTGCCTTGACCAGGTAACCCGGTTCCAGCGTAGTGACCGAGCGCAAAGCGCGAGAACTGCCACGATGATTCTTGCGTGTCTTGATTCGCAGTTGCCCCCACACTTATCACTGGGGTGTAGATGTCTGCAGCAGGGATTTCAATACGCGTGATGGGTGATTGCTGTACCACCGCCATAACATTGTTTGCTGGGACACGCACCTCTTGATATGTGGTTGGTGCAGTGAGTGCACGTTCTGCCAGGCTTGACAATGATACGCGCCAGAGCACAAGTTGTACGCCTACCAATATAAGTAGCACTACCAATATGCGCAACCCAGTGTGAATACTGTGCTGGTGCGAAAATTGCCGAAATCCGTGAATCGATTTCAGTAAATTATTCGTGATAACGCGGAGGCGCTGTAACCGCTGAGCCGATGATGATGAATGCATGGCGCATCCTCTCTCTCTCGTTAGGAATCTTGTGCCTGTCACATCCATGTACGATGAACTACATAATATAGTATGCATATCATGAAGTAAAGCAAAAACTGATTACTTATCGCTATCTATCATGTAACTGTAATGTGTCATAAATCATTACAGCACAATGACAAACATGAAAGCGATTTTTGCCTTATACACCGCAGATGAATCTGCTCACTTGTTGTATTCTACTACACAGGTGTTGTGAATGATAGTGGGGGACATGCATGCTCATCAAACTGTAATCAATTGCACAAGATTACCGCAGATTACAACGAAAATAATTGAACAGTGTGGGGGTGAATGCTACCCACAAATGCACCGTATAATAGGCGTATGCTTGAAACGTTTAAAGGACACACACACCATGAACGCACGCATTGTGCACTGGTTGCAACGGCTGGTGCAGACACCGAGTGTGACCCCCAATCACGCTGGTCCGAAAGCACTTACTCCTGGCGAAGGCGCCATGACTACTGTCCTTGCACAGGCATTCCAACACCTGGAAGCCGACGAAATCGTCTATGACCCCGTGCTTCCTAAACGCGATAATTTGTATGGTATCTGGTATGGAGATTCTCCCGAAGTGCTGTTGCTTGATGTACATGTCGATACCGTGGGCGTCGAGCAGATGACCATTGATCCGTTTGCTGCTGATATCCGTGATGGCAAAGTCTACGGTCGTGGTGCCGTCGATACCAAAGCTAGTCTGGCGATTGCACTCGGTCTGCTCGAATCCCATATCGCCACAGGCAAGCGTTTGCCCTACACCATCATGCTGGCGGCCACCGTTGACGAAGAAGAGGGTGGGCACGGTGCTGCCGCCTTGGCCCGTTGGGTGCGGCAGCGCCAGTGGCGCCCCATCCAGATGATCGTGGCCGAGCCCACCGAGTGTCGGCCCGTCTACGGTCACAAAGGCCTCGTGCGCCAATTCATTACCACGCACGGCCAAGCCGCTCATACCGCCCAACCGCACCTTGGCCAGAATGCCATCGGTGCCATGGCACAAGTGATTCTGGCACTCGAAGGCGAACATCGGCGCTTGCAGTCACTACCGCCGACCGGGCTTGGACACGGCACCTTGACTGTCTCGCTCATCAATGGTGGCCGTGGTCTCAACATTGTGCCCGATAGCTGTACTATTGGTATTGACCGGCGCGTCATCGATGGCGAGGATGTGCAAACGGTTGCCGATGGGATTATTGCCCTCTGCCATGCGGCGAGCCCACTGCCGGTCACCATCGAACCAGCTACCTATGGTGCTTCTTTTTACCAAGACCCACAGCATCCATGGGTGCAGGTGGTAGCAGAGTATAACCATACGACTGCCACTATTGCCCCATATGGCACCAATGCCTATGCCTACGGCGATTTGGCGGATTGCTGTGTGGTGTATGGCCCGGGCTCAATTGCACAGGCTCATACCGCCGATGAATGGATTGAGATTGCTGAAATCGAACGCGCGACCGGGTTCTACCGCAAGTGGTTGTTTGGAGTCGAGTAACTGTGCAGGGTAATGAAACATGCTCCTTGTGATCTGCCCAAGCACGAGGAGCATGCTGTGTTGCTAGAGCCCGCTCATCTTCTCGAGCGCATCGGGGAACCGGTTGCCATGAATCGGAATATCGGCGAGTGCCTGACTGATGGCCTGCATGTCGTTATCGGTTAGGTGGATATCCGCTGCGCCTAGGTTCTCTTGGAGTCGGTGTAGTTTGGTAGTACCGGGAATGGGTACCATCCACGGCTTTTGGGTCAAAATCCAAGCAATGGCGATCTGGGCGGGTGTGGCGTTTTTGCGAGTGGCAAAGTCATGCAAAAACTCGATGAGTTTGGCATTCGCTTGACGCATTTCAGAGGAAAACCGTGGCATCACATTACGGAAGTCGGTGTTGACGAATTCAGTGCGTTCATCGATTTTGCCGGTCAAAAATCCATTACCAAGAGGACTAAACGGCACAAATCCGATGCCCAATTCAGCCAGAGTTGGGATGATTTCTTGTTCGGGTTTGCGCGTCCACATCGAATATTCACTTTGGAGGGCGGCAACCGGGTGGACTGCATGTGCGCGTCGGATGGTGGCTGCGCCAGCCTCTGACAGGCCGAAGTAGCGCACTTTGCCTGCGTGAACCAAGTCTTTGACTGCGCCAGCTACTTCTTCGATGGGAACTTGTGGGTCCACGCGGTGTTGATAGAACACATCGATGACATCAGTCCGCAGTCGTTTCAACGCAGCATCAGCGACAGCTTTGATGCGCTCGGGTCGGCTATTGAGTCCGGCACGCCGCCCATCTGCCTCCACCTGAAAGCCAAACTTGGTGGCGATGACGACGCGATTGCGCAGCGGTTGCAACGCCTCGCCGACGATTTCTTCATTGGTGAATGGCCCATAGACTTCAGCCGTATCAAAAAATGTCACCCCTAATTGAACTGCGGTACGGATGAGTTGGATTGCTTCGTGGTGTGGCATAGGTACGCCGTAGTTTGCATTGATGCCCATGCACCCAAATCCAATCGCTGAAACCTCAAGACCTGATTGGCCAAGCATGCGTGTATTCATTGCGACTCCTTTGCGTCTTGTCTATACCCAAATATAACAAGGCTACATCTGTAGCACTTGCTTGTTGCTCGCAAGTGTATGCCTAATTCTCTATTTATGATGCTGTATGTCGCCAACGTGCCATATCGCGAGTGGGCGACTCACCGAATAACCGGCGATACTCGCGGCTAAACTGCGATGGACTAGTATACCCAACCTGAGCTGCTGCATGGGATGCATCGAAATCGGCGCTCATCATCAACTGCCGTGCATGTTGCAGGCGCAACATCTTTTGGTATTGCAAGGGTGTCATTGCAGTGATTATTTTGAAGTGGTGATGGAACGTTGAATTACTCATGTACACCATTGCTGCCAAATCGTCAATCTGCATGGGCTTGTTGTAGTGTGTGCGAATCCAGTCAATCGCGCGACTGATCCGCTGTAAATGCGATTCGCGTAGACCAATTTGTGCTACCCGACTACCAATCGGACTGCGCAATAGTCGAATCAACAGCTCTTCGATGATGAGTGGCGCAATCAAAGCTGCATCATCTGGGTAAGCAAAAAGCTCAACAAGTCGGATAGCAGATTGTACGATTGCCTCATGCGTATCGGTCACATAGACACCACGCATCGTTGATTGATCAGCAATGCCATGGGGAAATATTTTGGGTACGAGTGCGACGATTTTGCTTGGATCAAGATCAATGCGCAACCCGAGGTATGGTTGCTCGGGTGTTGCTCGCGTTACGCAAGCCATAATCGGTAAATCAACAGCGAAGAGCAAGAGTCGCGTCTCGTCGTATGTATAGGTTTCATCCTCAAGATAGATGTGTTTTTCACCTTGTGCAATTAGACATAATGCAGGTGTGTATACAGCTGGTATGACGGCAGTTGGATGGATATTGCGTACGGCAATAATACCAGGGGTAAGTTCATTGCGCCCTAGTCTAGGTGTCATGGTATGCAAGGCATGCACGAGGCGTTGGTGTGCTGACATATGATTTCACATTGCTATAATGCAGTTCTACGAAGTATCTTATCGCATATTATTGATATAAGGAACGTGACGAGCACTCCCTCTTTGCATCCCCACACGTGTCATATCTCGGATGAGTGGCATCCGTGGCTTGCGTGAGGCAATCATCGAAAATGAGCTGTGCTATAATGCAGTCCTTACCAAGATCTTTTCGCATATTATTGATGTGAGGAACGTGATGGGAACAACGTCTATCCATACCCACGGCTGCCGCATCTCTGACGAATGGATGCTGCGAGGCATGCGTACCGCAGTACTCGAAAACGAGCTCATCCGCGTTACCGTGCTCCTCGACCGTGGCGCCGAAATTGTGGAGCTTCGCCACAAACCGACCGACATCGACCCGCTGTTGCGCCTGCCCGTGCCTATCCACGATCCTGCGCGCGTGACCGGCTCCATCGGTGGCACGGTGGGTAACTTCATGGACATGTACCTCGGTGGCTGGCAAGAAATCGCCCCCTCAGGTGGCCCCACCAATACGCACCAAGGCGTTGAGTACGGCCAGCATGGTGAGGTCTCTCTGTTGCCGTGGGATGCCATGGTGCTCGAAGACACCCCCGAGCGCGTCACGCTGCGCTGCCAGGTGCGTGGCGTACGTACGCCCATTCGCATCGTGCGTGACATGACTGTGGTGCGCGGTGTGGCCGCAGTGCAACTCAACGAAACTTTTACCAATGAAGCCAACCACGACATCGACGTGATGTGGGGGCACCATATCGCCTACGGGTTGCCCTTTTTGACGCACGGTGCCAAAATCCATACTTCCGCCCAGCATATCCAGGCCCATAATGCCCCAGTCGATGGTCCCAACCGGCTATCCCGCAGTGGTGCCACTGGGCAGTGGCCCATGATTTCGGGGCGTGATGGTGCTCCATTTAATGCCAGTCTGATACCACCGCATGCACAAGCACATGGTAGCGATGTATTCTATTTGAGTGACTACACCGCACGCAACGCCTGGTACTGTCTCTACAGCGACCATTATGATGTGGGCGTAGCAGTTAGTTGGGATGCACAGGTCTTCACACATGTGTGGCTGTGGGAGGAGTTCAGCCGCACCACCGGCTTCCCGTGGTGGGGGCGTAGCCACGCACTTGCCCTCGAGCCTTGGGCTGGGTTCCCCACAGACGGATTGTCTGAAGTAGTCAAACAAGGCAATCAGCTGGTGATTCCCGCCAAACAGACGATTTCCACCTACCTGACAGCCGGGCTCTACCAAGGTGCTGCTACGCCACGGGGCGTGAGTCGTGTTGGCGTGGTTGATTTAGGGTAGTTGCTGGTGAAAGATAGCCGACGGGGGGCGGATATCCGCCCCCCGTCGTTGTATGTTGTTTACGCTACCACGGTGTGTTTGAACTGTGGCAGGTACTCTTTGTTCTGGGCAAACATCTGATTGACCATGGCGCGGATTTCGGCTGGAGCCAACACCGCTGCCGTCAATGGGTCGTTGAGGATGGCATGATAAATCATACGAGCATCGCCACTGATGGCACCTGCCACGGCCATTTCTTCGATTTGCGAGCTCAGTCCCGTCAGCATGGCACACTGTGCCGGCAAGGCACCAACGTGGACGGGGTGTAGACCGTCTTTATCCACAAAGACGGGTACTTCCACACAGGCATCTTGCGGCAGATTGGTGATCAGCCCCGTGTTACGCACGTTGCCATTGAAGCGGAAGGGCTCGCCGCCCGCCAAGGCGTTGACGATGTAGGCCGCATATTCGTGGCCGCGGTCGAGCTTGAGGGTGGCGCTACCGTCGAACCATGAGCGGGCGTCGTTACGCCATTCGTGTTCGCGGCGTAGGTATTCGTTGAGGATGTAGGCGTGGTGCCCCGGGTTCCATCCCGTACCGTGCGTGCAGTATTTCTCGATCAGGTCGGGGCGCTTACGGAACCACGCGTTGTATTCCGAGTTGTGTCCGCTCGACTCTGTCACATAGTAGTCGAGGTTGAGGTACATCTCGTTGCGCACCTGTTCCTCGTTGTAGATTTTTGGGTCCTGCATGGCGGCGCGGATGCGCGGGTAGAGATCTTGATTGTTATGCTCAAACTTGACGTACCACGCCATGTGGTTGATGCCGGCACAGACGTAATCGATTTCGTCGTATGGTACCCCCACCCAGCGTGCGAGCATTTCGGCCGTCCCCTGCACGCTATGACACAGCCCAGTCAGCTGAATGTTGCTTTCGAGCTGCATGGCACGGCACAGCATGGCCATCGGATTGGTGTAGTTGAGCATCATGGCGTTGGGGCAGTAGCGTTCCATATCTTTGGCAATATTGAGCATTTCGGGGATAGTGCGCAGGGCGCGGAAGATACCGGATGGACCGCGCGTGTCGCCCACGTTGATGTCAATGCCATATTGCTTGGGAATCTCGATGTCGTGGCGCCACACTTGCACCCCACCGGCGAGAATGGTCACCATCACCACATCGGCACCTTGCAAGGCTTCGGCACGCGATAGCGTCGTTTTGACGGTGGCTGGGTACTTGCCCAGCTCGATGATGCGTTTGACCGATCGTTCGGCGAACTCGAGGCGCTCTTTGTCGATGTCCATCAGTACCAGCTCGGCATTGGCCAAGCGTGGGAAGGTCAAGATGTCACGCACCAGCGTGCGTGTGAACCCGATACTTCCTGCCCCAATAAAGGTAATCCGTGTCATCGTTGCTCCTTTTGATAGTAATGAAAAAGTCTGTACGTCTTCATTCTACGCTATTCATACGACCAGGTATGTGCCCACAGCTCACGACCGAGGTGTTGTGCTTGCGTCACAGACTCAACATAGCCGTCGATTACCAGTGCTGCCACAAATGCATCGAAATCGCGCCGCACCGCAGCCTCGACAATTGCTTCGACCCAGGCGTAACGACTCGCCAACATGCCGGCAAGTGCTGGTCCGAGTGGTGCTTGGGCGACAGGATCGAGACGGCCTAAACGGGCTGTGGCCGGTGCCTCAACAATCGCATCCCGTGGCAAATCAGGGACTTGCCCGGTATTGGGCAAATTGACGGCAAAGACGTCACCACTACCGCTACGCAGGGCTTTGATGATGTCGACCACCTGCTCGTGTTCGCCTGATTCACGGGCAAACAATGCTGCAGGCAGTGGCTCATTGCTGAGCGCATCGCGCTGCATGGCGGCGAATTCCTCGTCACCACCCGCAATCGTCCCCTCAAAGCTAAAGGCATCGACGCCCAGGCGCATGCCGTAGTAGTGCCCATGGCGGAAGAACTGCGGGAAAAATTCAGTCACGTGTCGGTCAAAGACGGCTGGGAATGCCCCCGTTTGCAGGTAGAGTTGCCACGAAAAGCGATTATCGTGTGCGGTGACAGTAGGGCGTGCACAAATCTCCTCGCCAAGCGCCCGCAAGCGCGGCGCCAGGTCTGTGGTGCCGTGCCGAATCGAGGTCAGCCACGTCAGATGATTGTAGCCGGCACAGTCGACCTGTACTTCATCGCCGGGGATGCCCAGCATGTGTGCGAGATCGTGGGTGACGTGCAATACGCCATGGCACAGCCCGATGACGGGTGCGCCTATCTCGCGCCGGATGGCACGACAAATTGGTGCCATCGGGTTGGAATAGTTGAAAAAGAGTGCATCCGGCGCCAGATCAACCACATCGCGGGCGATGCCCAACATCGCCGGGATCATGCGCACCGCGCGCGCACTCCCACCTGGCCCGACCGTATCGCCAACGGGCACATAGATGCCGTGGGCGCGCGGAATAAAGACATCCTGCTCCCACGCACGTCGCCCACCCACACCAACGGTACAGATGACAACGGTCGCACCAGGGAGCGCCTGGCGCCGGTCAGTATATGCACTTATTTGCAGTGGTGCTCCGGTCTGTGCCACCATTTTGCGCGCCAGCCCATGTGCAGTGGCGAGTGCTTGCGGATTAGGGTCGACGAGGCGTACCTCGGCACGGCTATTGGCCACTATTAAATCAGCAAGGAGCCCGCGTGTAAAGGCCGCACTCCCTGCACCGATCATGACATAACGCTCCATCGGAAACCTCCGCCTACTCAAGCGTATCGCTGAAATATCAATACCTTATATGCAAGACGTTACTGTGATTTTGCTTGATGCAACGAACGAGTAGCGTGCTTTTGTTATACGGGCAGTCTATGAAAGTACAACGACAGCGTTGAGATTGTGTGGATTATCGGGGTCGAGTCCGCGTGATGTAGCTCGTGCAAAGGCGATACTCTGTAACAACGGTAGCGCAATAATCCCCTGTAGCAAATCATCAAGTGTGGAATGCCAGTGCATATCACAATCGCTGGTTGGACCAATAGACAGTGTGTGCCCACCCAATGCACGCATATCGGCAAGCACTGCCTGCTCATATGTGTTGAGCACTTGCGAGCCGACGCTGATGACCAAGGTCTGCTCATTGACCATCGATTGTGGTCCATGGCGGAACTCCATGTGGTGGAACGGTTCACTCGTACTCAGCGACATTTCTTTCATCTTGAGGCTGGCCTCACTTGCAAGCCCGTAGCGGTAACCACTCCCCAGAAAGTAAAACCGCTCGTAGTCTGCATTACTACCAATCGCGATGCATTGGGCTTGATAGCGTGTAATCACATCGGCACATGCGTCCCCCAAGGCAGCAAGCTCACCCACATTGCGGCCACTCATGAGCCAAATGAGTGCAAGTGCCCCCATCTGCATCACGGTGAAGGCGCGTGTCTGTGCAATACTTTCTTCTTGTCCGGATGGCAGCACAATATTGATATCGCCAATCGTGGCAAGTGGCCGATCCGCATAGCACGATACCGTAATAATCTGCCCGTGGGGTGCGACCGTGCGAAACTGGGAAGCGGCTTTTAATACCTCGGTCGTTTTCCCAGAACGGCTCAGCAAAATCAATGTAGGTCGCGCATTGCGTGGGATACTCGCCGCTGGATTCAACCAAAGTTCTGATGCAGGGACTGCATAGGTCGGGCGTGATTCAACCTGCTGTGTGATACGTGCCATGGCCAGTGCTAAAAAATATGGCGACCCACACCCACTCCATATAATATGGCTTGCTTGGGTGAGTGCCGTATGGGCACCGAGGCGTGCTGCTTGCGCCATGACTACCGCTAACGCATCCCGCCACGCACCTGGTTGCGAACAGAGTTCATGCCATGTGTGTTGTCCAAGTTTTGTCACAATCTTTTCTCCTCTGTACTGTGATGAACACTGTCGCAGCTACGCTTGTATGACACGCACTCCAATCGCAGTAATCGCCGAACACACGGCACTATCTGCATTGGAATCAGTGACCAATGTATCAACGGCACTCAAGGGCGCCACAAAGGCGGGCGCACTACGCCCGAGTTTGGTGTGGTCTGCAACCACAATGACGCGCTTGCCTGCACTCAAAATGGCCCGATCAGTCATCGTCTCGGGCAGGTAATCATTCGTTAATCCCTGCACGATGTCGATACCGCGGATACCGAAAATAATCTTGTTCATGCGCAATTCGGCCAGACTCTGGACTGCTAAATGCCCGATAAACGATGACTCACTCTGCCGAAACATACCCCCCAATGCAATCATGTGTACTGCGCTGTCTGCCAAACACTGCATGACGGGCAACGAATTCGTCACTACCGTGATATCGTGCCGTTCGCGTAGTTGCTGTGCAACCGCATAGGCCGTGGTACCGCTACTGATAAATACCGTGTCACCACTATCAATCAGTGTGGCTGCAGCCATCGCAATCCGCGTTTTCTCGGCATGTTGCCATTGACTGCGCTGCAACACGGGGGGCTCTGGTGGTGCCTGATTCACTGCGATGGCACCACCGTGGATACGCAAAATGCTGCCCGACTCCGCAAGCATGTCGAGATACCGGCGTGCTGTCGCTTCGCTGATATCAAATGTGACACAGACCTCGTTGGTGGTGACTTGTCGCTGTTTGACGATGTACCGCTCGATTTGTTGGATACGTGGATGGTGAATACTTCGTTGCATGCGTTCCTCAAATACTCATGCGAATAACGATAAACAGCTAATAATTGATTGTTAATGACGATTATATGATGGAAATTGATTGTTTGCAAGTAACATGTTGATGCGTACACTCATCACAAAATTCGTGTATGATAGCTCTACAAGCTGAATTCGCATCACCACGAGGGATACCATGAAGAAGAGTGCATTGTTTGTATGGGGTGGCTGGGATGGACACGAGCCCAAGCAGTGTGTTGATTTGTTTGCACCACATTTGTTGAAGCACGGCTATGATGTCACGATTTCGGACACATTGGATAGTTATCTCGACACTGAAAAAATGCAATCGTACAGTGTGATTACCCAGGTGTTTACCATGAGCACCATTACGCGCGAGCAAGAAAAGGGACTCCTTGATGCGGTAGCGTCAGGTGTGGGGTACGCAGGCTGGCATGGTGGTATGGCTGACGCCTTTCGCAACAACACCGAATACCAGTTCATGGTTGGCGGGCAGTGGGTAGCGCATCCTGGCAACATCATCGATTACACCGTCAACATCACCAATCACACCGATCCAATTACGGCCGGCTTGTCCGATTTTGCCATGCATTCTGAGCAGTACTACATGCATGTCGATCCAGGCAATGAAGTGCTTGCCACAACCACGTTTAGTGACCAGTACTGTGACTGGATCAAAGGCACCGTGATGCCCTATGTCTGGAAACGCCGTTGGGGCAAAGGGCGTGTCTTTTATACATCGCTCGGCCATGTCGCCAAAGATTTCAACGTGCCTGAAGCCCGCACCATCGTCGAACGCGGTATGCTTTGGGCTTCACGTGCCGAAGGCTGGGCATGGTAATCCCCACCCACATGCAGGCCGTCATCTATACGGCGCCTGCAACGGCTGATCAACTGCATCTCGGCGTGGTACCGGTGCCGGTGCCGCGTGCCGGTGAGTTGTTGGTACGCGTGCGGGCGACAGCCCTCAATCGTGCCGATTTGTTGCAACGGCGTGGGCATTATCCGCCTCCTGTGGGTGCATCCGAGATTCTGGGGCTCGAAATCGTCGGCGAAGTGGTACAGGCATGTGGCTCCTGGCAGGTCGGCCAGCGTGTGATGGCAGTGGTGACCGGTGGTGGCTATGCCGAGTATTGCTGTGTACCGGCCGCCGAGGCCTTCGCCGTTCCCGATGCGTTGAGTGATGCGCAGGCCGCTGCCATCCCCGAAGCATTTTTGACCGCCTGGCTTAATCTGATAACACTCGGTAACTTGCAACCCGGTGAGTCGGTCTTTGTGCATGCTGGTGCAAGTGGCGTAGGCAGCATGGCCATCCAACTGGCACACCACTGGGGTGCACATGTCTATGCCGCTGCTAGTACCGACGACAAACGCCAATTGTGTACCACCCTGGGTGCAACAATGGTGTGTGATTCACGCAATCCCCCACATGCTGAGAGTATCAAAGCCGCTAGCAATGGTGCTGGTGTCAACATTGTTCTCGACATGCTGGGGGCACCCGCCTGGGACGACAACTGTGCCATGCTCGCACGTGGTGGGCGTTTGCTGCTTATCGGATTCATGGCTGGTGCCAAGGCCCCCATCGACCTGGGTGTGATTTTGAGTAAGAGTTTGACCATCAAAGGCACCACGCTCAGACGTACCCCTGCTTCTACGAAGGCAGAATTAGTGGCCGCAGCGAGCGCATGGTTGTTGCCTCGATTGGCGCGCGGTGACATCGTAGCAGTCGTTGATTCTACTTTTCCTATGGCACGAGTAAGCGACGCTCATGCACGCATGGAAGCCAATACGAATGCTGGCAAAATCGTGCTCGTCTGGCCCTAGCGTCCCCATCACCATAAATGCGACATATCCACCATCCGTGCGCCAATCTGGCGTGCGGGTGTTGCTCTTTGCAGACGGCAGTGATACGATAGAGGCGCAACAACGATGTTGCCAACGGATTTGCGAACCGAAAGGAACTGCAAATGACGACTATGGTGTTGCCACATGTCTTTTTGAACCCCACGCCTGCCGTGCTCGTGGAGGAAAGTCTCCGTCGTAGCGATGCTCATCTGAGTTATACGGGAGCACTCGTCGTGCAGACGGGCGTCTTTACTGGGCGCTCTCCTGGTGATCGCTATATCGTTGCAGACCCGGCTATTCATGACCTGGTGTGGTGGGGTGACATCAATCAACCCATCGCTGGGCACGTCTTTGATGACCTTGAGCAACGCATGCGCGCACATCTGGCCGCACATGATACATTTGTGCTTCAGGCATCTGTCAATGCTGACCCTGTCTACGCCTACAATATTGAATTGGTCAGCGAGAGCCCGTGGCACGTGCTCTTTGCCCAAAACCTCTTCCGCCGTACTGTTCATGCCACCAGTGATATAATCACGATTTTGCATGCGCCGTCATTTACAGCGAATCCAACTACTGATACCACGCATAGCGGGGTCTTTATCATCGTCAATATTGTTAAGCGCATGGTATTGATTGGTGGTACTGCCTATGCTGGTGAAATCAAAAAAGCGGTCTTTTCACTCCTCAATGTACTTTTGCCACAGCGTGATGTATTGCCCATGCATGCGGGAGTCAATGTGGGGCATGACGGTCAGACTGCTGTCTTTTTTGGGCTTTCAGGGACAGGGAAAACCACGCTCTCGACGGATCCCGATCGCCCCATGATTGGTGACGATGAACATGGCTGGAGTCGTGCCGGCATCTTTAATTTTGAAGGGGGATGCTACGCCAAAACAATCCGGCTCTCGCCAGTCGGTGAGCCGGAAATTTTTGCAGCTAGTCAGCAGTTTGGTACCGTGCTCGAAAACGTGGTGCTTGATGCACAGACCCAGATGCCCGATTTCGACGACATGTCGTTAACAGAAAACGGTCGGGCCGCGTATCCCATCAATATGTTGACCAACGTCGAACCAACAGGCATGGGGGGACATCCTCGGCACATCATTATGCTTACCGCAGATGCATTTGGTGTGCTTCCCCCCATTAGTCGGCTCACCACACCCCAAGCCATGTATCACTTTTTGTCGGGGTATACAGCCAAAGTTGCGGGTACAGAGCGTGGAGTCAAAGCACCTATAGCCACCTTTTCAGCCTGTTTTGGTGCACCTTTTATGGTGTTGCATCCTGCCCGCTACGCAGAGTTGTTGCGTGCACGACTCGACACGCACCATGCTACTGTCTGGCTTGTCAATACGGGATGGAGTGGTGGCGCATATGGTGTAGGGCAACGGATGCCGCTCGCTCAAACGCGAGCCATGATCAGCGCTGCATTGCATGGTGCTCTCGACGATGTGGGCTATCAGCATGATCCTGTGTTTGGCTTGGCAATGCCCACTACGTGCCCTGGTGTCGATTACCGACGCCTCGACCCACGTACTGCGTGGGGTGATGCACACGCATGGTACGCCGCTGCCTGCGACTTGGCAGCACGCTTCCATGCGAATTTTGCACTGCTCGCACATACGGCGGCCAGCGATGTAATCGCTGGTGGTCCACGGCACACTGCATAACAGTCACCCCCCACGGATTCCCGTGGGGGGTGATGGTGACTATTGCTTAAAAGAAACCGAGTTGGTCGCGGGCTTCTTCGCTCATCATGGCTGGGCTCCACATTGGTGACCAGACCAAATTGACGCGGATGTCTTCGAGCGTCTTGTACACATCGCCGAGTGCGCCGACTTCGCGTTTGACCTGTTCGATAATCTGCGGACCAGCCGGGCATGCCGGAGTTGTCAGCGTCATGTCGAGGTCGACTGTTTTCCCGTCATCGAGGATATCGACGCGATACACGAGCCCCAAGTTGACAATATCTAACCCGATTTCGGGATCGATGACGTTTTTAAGCGCCGTTTTGACGAGTTCATCTGTAAGCATACCAACATCTCCTTGTAGCGCAACTCTCATATCATCATACCATGTGCGACGCATCAGGGCGAATTCTCCACAAAACATGCATGTCATGTATTTCTAATGTGCACATGGTACGCTACAGGTGTGGTGTGATGCATCCAAGTCTTGGGTGCTGACGTCAAATAGATGGAAATCGTTGTATATGGAGAGTAGCGTATGAATATGCAGTCACGTGTAGTGGGGATTGTGGCCTTGATTGCCGTGATTTTGGCACTCGGTGCGTCAACGACCCGATTTGCCCAAATCGACGAAGGAACCCGTGGAATCATCGTAACCCAAGGAGCCGTAGAGAGTATCCAGGAACCAGGGCTGTTTTTTCGTCCATTTGCACCGTTTACCCGTGTCGAAATCGTCAACGTGCGTCGTCAGTCACGCCAAATTCAACAGAATGTAGCGAGTAGCGACAAGCAACTCTACGACATCAACATTCAAGTTGACTATAGCCGTAAAACATCCCCAGATGCCTTGCGCACCATGTACGGGCGGCTCGGTGTCAGTGACGAGCAACTCAACAATCAGCTTGACGGCTTTATCAGCGAAGCACTCAAGTCGGCGAGCACCCAGTTTACCCTCGACCAGGCGCTGAGCGATCGAGGTGGCTTCAGCCAGCGTATTCGTCAGTACTTGACTACGTCACCTGGTGAGAACCAAGAAGCACCTGTGGACCAGCTCTACGTCAACCTCGAGGCAGTCAAGGTAATCGACATAAGTGTGGGTGAGCAGTACGCCAAGTTGCTCGAAGAAAAAGCCAACTTGGAAGTACAAATCGAAACCGAAGAAAAGCGCCGCCAGCAAATCGAAGCCGAGCAGGCTAACAACCTTTTCCGTGCTGAACAGGAAGCCAAAGTTGCCCTGACGACCGAAAAAGGTCGCACCGCTGCTGCCATCGAAGCAGCCAGCCGTGAGTCACAGGTGCGTACCGTGCAAGGGCAGTCGTTCCGTCAAAATCCTGAATTGTTGCGCTTGCGCGAGCGTGAGCTGATGGTCGAGATGATGAAAAACGGCAACATTTGGTTCGTTGACCCCAACACCAATTTGACCTTGCTCCTTGACAATCTGGCCGCCAATAATCCGGCAGTGACCCAGCAGATTATCCGCGAGACGGGTGTGATTACCACCACCCCGTAGTCCATATGCTGCTGCAACACCCCCGTGATGTTTTACATCACGGGGGTGTTTTGCTGTCATGTGCTGAGGGGCGCGGTTGCATACATCGTGCATGTCGACATATATGCCCTGCTCGCGTACCATGCGCCACATGCACGAAGCGCGTGGTATGCTGGTCAGCTGCGTTTAGTGGTCGAGGTGATATGGAACACTGACCACCACCACATTCTTGGTAAAGAGCAGCATCGTCTTGATCGTCAGTGCAGTCTGGTTGTGCAGAAAGTTCTGCCACCAGCGATTTGGTATGAATTCGGGCAGAATGATGGTGAGTACATCATCTTTGTAGCGCCGTGACAAATCATCGACATAGGTACGGATTGGACCGGTCAAGGTACGATAGGGCGATGGCAAAATCTCGAGCTCGATGCCACTCCCCCATTGCGCCCATTTGTCTTTCATGCGTGCGGTACTTGCCGCATCCATATCAATGTACAAGGCACGGATGTTGTCTGGTGTGAGTGACAAGCCGTATTGCAACGCCGGGATAACACCCTTGTGCACCCCGCTCACCAGTACCAACACGGTGTGACGATGCACTGCACGCGGCATGGGCGCTTTTTCGAGTGAGAGTTGCTCGGCTACATCGAGGTAGTGTTTTTGAATACTACGGAGCAAAATCACAAAGATGGGAATCACCAGCATGACGACCCATGCACCCTCGACAAATTTGGTGGTGGCGATAACTACGAGCACAATGCCAGTTACCGTTGCGCCGATACCGTTGATGATGGCACTCCCCAGCCACCCAGCAGTCCCTAGGCGTCGCCAGCGCTGTACCATGCCAATTTGGGATATGGTGAATGTAATAAATACACCGACTGCATATAACGGGAGTAGTGCCTGTTCACGTGCACCAAAGATGATGACGAGTATTGCAGAAACCACACCAAGAAAGATAATTCCATTTGAAAATACGAGACGGTCTCCTCGTTGGGCAAACTGTCGTGGCAAAAAGCGATCAACGGCCAAGAAGTACGATAGACGTGGGAAGTCTGCAAATGCCGTGTTCGATGCCAGCACAAGAATCATCATGGTTGATGCCTGAATCACGTAATAAAACCAGGTACTCCCACCAAGCACTGCCCGTGCCAACTGTGATGTCACAGTTTCTGGTTCTGCAGCACCATCTGGAATAACATGATAGATGTTGGCCAACACGGTGATTCCCATAAACATGACGCTTGAAATGACGACCATGATGACCAGCGTCATGGCAGCATTTTTTGATTCTGGTTTATTGAAAGCAGGGACACCGTCACTGATTGCTTCTACACCGGTAAGCGCAGTACACCCAGCTGCAAATGCACGCAGAATTAAAAAAAGCGTTACCTGTTGTCCCAGTTCTACATGCGGAAATTCGGGTGGTGGTGCCACTGTGACATTGCCGGTGATGACATTGTAAATACCAACTGCGATTAACCCGAGCATACTAAAAATAAACAGATATGTGGGTAGGGCAAATACGGTGCCAGACTCTTTGAGTCCACGTAAATTGACCAATGTTAAGATTGCAATGAGTACGATGGCCAAGTCAACACGCCATGGGTCAAGTGCTGGCAAGACGGAAGTAACCGCTGCCACACCTGCTGAAATACTTACAGCGACGGTCAAAATATACGCAATTAACAACGCAGCAGCTGCAACAAGTGATGGAATTGTTCCTAGATTCTCACGCGAAACAATGTAGGAACCGCCACCCTGAGGATAGGCCATGATGGTCTGCCGGTAGGAAAACGCCACTACCACCATAAGTGTCGTGATGCCAATCGCAATGGGTGTGGCAATTCCCATGGCTGTCTGACTCGCATACAGTAGGGCTATTAAAATAGCTTCAGTAGCATAGGCAACCGATGAAAGCGCATCAGATGAAAACACTGCCAACGCCGTACGCTTGGGGAGCCGCTCGTGAGCCAGTTGCTCATTTGAGAGTGGTTTGCCCACAATTAAGCGCTTGAGTACAGCAAACATACATATCCTTTATATCGGTTGACGAAAAAAAGCCACCCACAGTAATTCTGCTGAGTGGCAACATTGCCATGTGCGTCCATATCGTACGGTGGATGCCGGTAGCAGATGGATAATAGCACGATTTACCCAAAAGTCAATACCTTTTGGATAAATTTCAGGCATCATGGGGTGGGTCAGTTGCCACCGCATCTTTGTAGAGCTGGAGTGCATGCCCTCGTTGCACACTGTGATCTACGATTGGTGCCGGGTAATCATGCCCAACCACACAGCCCACTTCATGCATCAGGAGTGGGGGCATCGTCCACGGTGCATGGATGTATTTGTGTGGCACATTGGCGAGCTCTGGGCAGTAGTGCCGTACATACGCACCATCGCTGTCGAACTTTTCGCCTTGACTCATCGGATTAAAGATGCGGAAGTACGGTTGGGCGTCGGTGCCCGTGCCCGCCGCCCACTGCCAACCACCGTTGTTGGCTGCGGTATCGCCGTCGACGAGATGCTGCATGAAAAATCGCTCGCCCCAGCGCCAATCCACCAGCAAGTCTTTGGTCAAGAATGACGCCACGATCATGCGTGCCCGATTGTGCATCCAACCCGTCTGTACCAGCTGGCGCATGGCTGCATCCACGATCGGGTATCCGGTTTGGCCCGTGCACCATGCCGCAAACAGTCGCTCATCGTTGGGCCAGGCAATATTGTCATAGATGGGACGAAACGCACCTTGCGCCACATGTGGGAAGTGAAAAAGGATCTGCTGATAAAAATCACGCCACGCCAACTGGCTCAGCCACACCTCTGCCCCTGATTTGGGCTCATGTGTAAGATGCGCCAACGCCACACGGGCACACTCCTGCGCCGACAATACCCCAAAGCGTAGATACGCCGACAGTTGTGCTGACCCGGACACAGCCGGATAGTTGCGCTGCTCGGCGTAGTCGTTGATGCGGTTGCTAGCAAAGTGATTGAGCAGGTTGAGCGCCTGCTGCCGACTCGTGTCGGGAATGGGGATTGCACTGGCTGACCATGACGGGAATTGCCCAGTTGCGAGTTGTGTTGGTACTGGTGCTAGTGTCGGTACGGGCAAGGCGTCCCCCAGATTGAGCTGTGTGCGCCAGCGCCGATAGTACGGCGTAAACACCGTGTATGGTGTGCCTTTGTCGGTCAGCACCTGTTGCGCTGGCACAATGGTCAGTGTGTCATGCATCACACTACGTACGTTGATGTTGCGGAGCATCAGCCCCACCGCAGTATCGCGCCGCTGTGCCCAGGGAGCCGTGTCGCGTTGCCAATGTACGCTGGTTACTGCATATTGTTGACATAATTTTTGGATGATTGTTTCAGGATCACCATATGCCACATGCAGACCACTACCGAGTGCGTGGAGCTCGGCGTGCAACGTCTGTAGGCGTTGTGCTAGCCACGCCAGGCGATTGGCACCGACGCGGGCTGACTGTACGAGTATCGGATCAACCACAAAAAGCGGAATAACCTGCCCGTCGCCTTCGTGTGCGGCCATGTGTAGGGCTTGATTGTCTGCGAGGCGCAGGTCGCGGCGAAACCAGTGAATCGTCGGCATAGCTGCCTTTCGGGGTGTATATACACGTACTATTACTCGGTCGGGCATGAATTTGGATGTATCCATATCACCCTATTCGACGCCGTGCACGGGTCGTGCTATAACGACAACGAATGTGTGAGAGGGACATTGTATTGCAGTATACATTGACATGTGCCAACAATACACCCACCGACGAAGATGCATTATGGCAGATGCTTTTTTATGCAGCCCAAATGCCCAAAGACGGTGTCAGCGACTATCGTGTGGCTCAGACCACACCGAGCGTTGCACCGTATGTTGCAGACTGGGGATTGGTGGGAGATGTTGGTATCATTGCACGTGCCGACCAGCGTGTGTGTGGGGCGGTGTGGCTGCGTGCTGTCCCGCCGGATTGTACGACAGGGTACTATCCGGCCGCTACCCACAAGCTTGCCATTGCCGTGCATCCCGATTACCATGGACACGGTATCGGTACCACACTGATGCACGGCATTGGTGCTATTGCTGATCAGGCGCGGTGGTGTCTGTCGTTGACGGTGCGTGCCGATAATCGAGCAGTCGCGCTCTATCGCCGCCATCAGTTTGTGGTTGCAGAGACTATCATCAATCGAGTCGGCACACCATCGAGTCTGATGGTCCGCCATCAAGCCAATTGTGTACACATCGATGATAAAGGAAGAATGACACGATGAGTGATCAACAACGACTCGTGACGTGGCAGAGCCCGTCGCTGTACATGGATACGATGCGTCAAATGAGTGGCACGGAGTACATCAACGCGGTGCGTGCTGGCGAGTTACCGGTATCGCCCATGCTCAAACTCCTCGATATCCACGGTCGTGAATGGCACGAGGGGTATGCGCTATTTACGGTGCTCCCGCAGGAGTTCCACTACAACCCGATGAACATCGCCCACGGCGGGCTGGCCTGTGCTTTGCTCGATACCGCCATGGCGGTATCGGTGATGACCATGCTCCCCAAAGGAGTGGGTTATGTGACACTCGAAATCAAAGTGAATTTTGTCAAGCCCATCACCGCTGATGCCGGTGAACTCCGCGCCGAAGGCAGGGCTATTCACGTGGGTAGTCGTACCGCCACTGCTGATGGTCGCATTAGCGATGCCAACGGCGTGTTGTATGCGCATGGCACCACCACGTTGCTGCTGATGAAATAACC